>Ga0105126_1000001_pt1 | contig 292999 bp, 243 predicted proteins | sample LS_171metaG_FD_91488 | JGI IMG/M metagenome (GOLD analysis project Ga0105126, IMG submission 91488) | Switchgrass associated microbial communities from Austin, Texas, USA, to study host-microbe interactions - LS_171 metaG | ecosystem: Host-associated > Plants > Phyllosphere > Phylloplane/Leaf ...
AGCCCGGCTTTGCCCGTACAGGGGAATCATTCTGGGGATTTGCGCGCCACGGTGTGGTGCCCGACGTGGTGACCACGGGTAAACCGATGGGCAACGGTATTCCCGTATCCGGTCTGATGGCGAAAGCCCCGGTTATGGCAGCCTTCAGTGACTCGCTCCCGTATTTTAATACCTTTGGTGGCAATCCGGTGTCGATGGCGGCGGCGCACGCGGTGATGGATGTGATCGAGCAGGAATCGCTTCAGGCGCACAGCCTGAAAACCGGGCAAGCTTTGTTAGCGGCCCTGCAGTCCCTTCAGGATACCTATGCCTGCGTAGGCGACGTGCGCGGCGCTGGCCTGTTTATTGGCTTTGAGCTGGTCACGGACAGAGAGACGAAGCAGCCTGACAAACGGCTGGCGCTCGATTTGGTCGAGGCGCTGCGCGAAGAGTGCGTGCTGACGTCTGTCGCCGGACCTTACGGCAACGTGCTGAAGATTCGGCCGCCGCTGTGCTTCCAGACGCATGATATCGACTGGGTAGTCAGCGCGATGGATCGCTGCCTGAAAAAACTGCAGGGATAGGCCGCTGCCGGGCACAGGACAGGGCGGTAACGGGATGATTTTGCTGAATGCTGCACGCGTCGCATAACGCCCGTCATCACTGCACGGATAAAGCCCGACGTCAGCCGGGCTGGCGATATCCGTAAAACCTGATGCCAGGGATTGGCACGGCAGAATTACAAGGGGAGTTCGTGGCTGTCGCCGGAAATTGTCCAGCTGTCAGGATCCAGTAACCTCCCCTGCCCGAAAACACAGCCGTTTGGCTGGAAAAACACCTCGCCATATTGCGGATCGTTGACGTAAAAGGTGCCGTCTTCGCGCCGCTCAACGGTGAGCTGTGCAAATCGCGCCTCAAAATCCGCCAGGTTATCCAGCCGCGGATCGTCATTCAGGCGAATCAGCCAGCAGGTTTCCTGCCCCGGCAAGCGGACTTCACAGTGCTGTGTCGGGCCATGAGCGATCCGCTGGAACGCGCGGTTGCCGGAGATCTGTACCATACCTTTACCACTGCGCAGCAGAATGCGTTTATCGTAGCAACGCGCGTCATCAAAATAGCGCTGCGGCAGCCAGGCGTGAGAAAAATCAGGCTGCCCTTCATGAACACGAAACAGAACGATCGCCAGGCCGCGATATTGCTGCACGCGCGGTAGCGTGCCACATCCTCCCCAGTAGGAAGGCCGCCCGAAGCCACTGTGCAGGCGTTCACCCGGATGGTTGATCCAGATCTGCGCCTCCGGCGTCTCGCCGATCCTCAGATGAATCGGGGTTTCCTGATAGCCCCATTCGCCCCAGCGGTATCCGGCAAGGGAACCCATTGCCACGTCACGGGTTTTATAGTGGTAAAGGCGCGCAATGCGGTTAAGCCCCTGAGCGAAATACCATTCCAGCGCGCTGTCATCTTGCCATACCGCCACCTTTGCCAGTTCAGGTGAGAGCGTCAGTTTGCCCTGCTTTAACAGTAGCGCCAGCTGCGGTAAGGCATGAAAGCGACAGCCAACGTTGCCTTTGCCCCACAACAGGCGCGAGATAGCGGACAGCTCCAGCGAGCGACCTGCGCGCAGCGTGTGCTCGTATGAACGACCTTGCGATGCGGTGAGCATGCCCTGATGGCTGGATCGTGCAATCTGCTCCAGCAGGCGGAGGATAGCGCGCTGGCTGCGGGCAACGATTTCGGCATCCGGTGCCAGGGCGGCGAGGGCGGTTAATCCCTTGAGATCGATAGGGAAGTAAGGCGCGGAATTCCATTCGGCCATCTCGCATTGTTCAAAGTGATCCAGCCATGCCAGCACGCGCTGACGGCCTGCCTCTGCCTGATCGCTGCCCAGGCGGCCGGATCGCACAAAGGTTTTATCCGGAAAGGTGCTTCCCGCCAGGTAGGCGGCGGTATGAAACAGCAGCGCGTGGTTTTCAGAAAAATACCACTGCACGTCATTTCCCGGCTCATCCATCCAGTAACGAAAGGCTAAAATCGCCCGATCCATGTTCTCGCGAACGGGAGCGGCAATGCGATCCGCCCACTGGATCCGACACCACAGCAGCGGTACAAGCGTAAAGTCGGCGCAGTCATGGCAATCTTCAACCGGTGTTAAAACGCCCTCCAGCATGTTCTGGGTTTCGGTGTCATCCCTCCCGCAGGCTAGCCGGGCCAGCGCTTTTACGCTGCTGTATTCGCCGTGCAGGGCAACATGCATCAGCGCTTCGTCTGCACGCGCGTCTGCCGTTTTCGGCACCTGCGCCTGTTGCTCTGCATGGCAGATCTCCACGCCCAGGGTGCGCCTGATATGAAAGTTGTCTTTTTCCATGCTGATAACGAAATGACGAAAATCAGCCGGCAACGCGTCGCTTTCGGCAATCTCAGCCACCGTTTCGCCTTGATGTAAAACCGCGTTGAGCAGCACGGGCTGGTCTAGCGAAATAAAGTCGCCCTGCACGCGGATATTCAGGTTCAGCGTTTCCGGGGCTGGGATTGGGAAGCACAGGCGAACGGTGCCGCCTGTGTAGGTCGGCTGTTCAAACGCCATGCCTTCGAGCAGGGCTTCCATTTGCCGCACCCGATCTGCCTCAATCGGTGTTGCCAGTGCCACCTGCAGCGGCGCACCTTCAACATAGTCCAGTTGAAAAAAGAAGCGCACATCGCGTTCGGCCAGGTCATCGAACCAGATCGCGATAGCGTTCACTCCGGCATCCAGCATGAGCGCGAACTCAACGGTGCTTTCCAGATTACGCTGATAGTCTGCCTGCCATGCCACATCACCGCCGTTCAGCGTAATACAGGCGGCACCGCAGGTGGTCAGCCGAAAACGGTACAGGCCACGTTGTTCCGCAACAAGGTAGGTTTCTGCCTGAGCGCCGATGCGCGTGGCCCGGAACCAGAAACCTGATAAATCGACCCGATCGGAACCGAAAGGGAACCACCAGTTTTTCAGGGTAGTATCGCCGAAAGGAGTGGGCTTTTTTCCGGCATAGTGTTGCTGAAACTGCGTACGACAGGGATAGGTATGGGGAATAAAATTTTTATGTTGGCTCAGAAAGAAAAACGGATCCATTTCACCGGACATCGGCGCATTGGGCACATCATAGCGCTGTGAAGAAATCGCGGATAACTGCCAGTAGCGAACGGCTTCATTCTGGTTAAGGGGGAAGTAACAATAATGGTTCTGGTCCATGATGATATTCTCCTGGTGTCGACGTCCTGTTATTTTTTTAAATGTCTTAACCCTTCGGTCAGGCATAAAATAGCCAGCGCCTGGCCATAACCGGTTGGCTGTAGCGGAATGTCTTTATAGAACTGCAGGGTTCTTCCCATGCGGGTGCCATAAGAGACGTTGTGGACTGTGCCGCTGCTGTCAATATTTCGCTGTACCGCGCCCAGGGCTTGTAAACCTGCCTGCAACCAACGTTCATCGCCATAGCCAAGACGAACGCCTTTTAATAAGCCATAGCCAAATCCGGCGGTAGCCGATATTTCTTCATAGCTGTCTGGATGGTCGAGCAGCGTGTGCCATGCACCGCTCTCAGATTGCAGCGTGATTAATGTATTAATTTGCGTTTTCAGGCATTCGAGTAAATAGTCACGGACCCCGCCGCGGAGCTGGGTCAGTTCCAGAAACTCAATAATGCCGACGGTTATCCAGGCATTTCCCCGCGCCCAGCGGGCCTGAGCAAAATGGCTCTTCTCGGCAAAGCTCCAGCCGTGAAACCATAAACCGGTCTGCGGATCGTTAAGATAACAGGCATGCAGTAAAAACTGGCGTACGGCCTCATCGACCAGCGCCTGTCGTCCGGAAGCCACACCGTAATGGCCGAGAAACAGCACCACCATAAACAGCGTGTCATCCCATATCTCCATGGGGTTAATGCCGTCGGACACCACGTGCTGGAAGCCTTGTTCCGGGGTGCGCGGCAGTTCTGTCATCACCCTGTCGGCCCAGCTATCCAGCACCGCTTGATAATGTGGTGCCCGGTTATGTGCCCACAACAGGGATAACGGCAGCATGGGGGCGGTGGTATTAATATTTAACGGGGGCAGGCCTTTTTGAATATTTTGCTGAAACCAGTTTTCAATGATTTGATAAATATCATCGCGACGGGTCAACTCCCATAATCTCACCAGACCGAACAGGCCAACGCCCTGCGGCCATTCCCAGTGAGCAAATGAGATGTAATCCCCCGCTGTGCCATCCATATTGGGTTCGTTAAATTTCCCTTCGTCTTTTAGCTGTGTAAATCCATTCAGTAACAGATCAAGTTGGCGGGCTGTTGATAATAATTCCATTATATTTCCCTCAATGCTGTATAAATCCTTACTCGTTTTTTATATTTCTGTGATTATTCACTGTAACCTTGACGTCCTTATTCGCCTCGACAGGCGGGAATAACGGTTATCCATAAGTTTCTCTGGGAAATGAAATCCCATGACGTCATCATTATCGGCTGGCCTTAAGAAGCCAGTTTTACATTAACCAGATATATTGACTTATTCATACGGTTGGCGTTCAGGGTCACTATTCTGGCCTCAATCATTATTCTTTCTCATAAGAAAGTAAAACCGGCTTTAATGATGCGATTGCCTGCCTGATTAATCGGGCTGCCTGCCATCATTATTCACGCATAACGACAGGCTCGCCCGGGCAGACGTAAAGGCTTAATGCTCAGCCTTAACGCGCGAGCCAGCCGCCATCGACGGCAATCGTATAGCCATTCATATAGTCAGAAGCTCGTGAGGCAAGAAATACCACCGGCCCCATCAGGTCCTCTGGTTTTCCCCAGCGACCGGCGGGAATGCGATCGAGGATTTCGGCACTTCGCTGTGCATCAGCGCGCAGTTGCTGCGTGTTATCGGTTGCCATATAGCCCGGGGCAATTGCGTTGACATTAATACGGTGCTTCGCCCACTCGTTGGCCAGCAAGCGGGTTATGCCCATTACGCCACTTTTAGACGCTGTGTAAGAAGGCACGCGGATCCCGCCCTGAAAAGAGAGCATTGAGGCGATGTTGATGATCTTGCCCCCATTCCCTTGGGCAATAAAATGTCGGGCGGCGGCCTGCGACATAAAGAACAGGCTCTTGATATTCAGATCCATCACATCATCCCAGTCCTGTTCGCTGAAGTTGATGGCATCCTCACGGCGAATCATGCCCGCGTTATTCACCAGAATATCAATGCGGTCAAAGTAGGCGATGGCGCTGTCCAGCAGGGCAGGAATAGCATCAATGTTACGCAAATCAGCTTTCAGGCTAAGGAAGCGACGTCCCAGCGCGGTCACCTGTTTAATCGTTTCGTCGGGTTCAACCTGATTAATACCAACAATATTGCAACCGGCTTCAGCCAGTCCCAATGCCATAGCCTGACCCAGGCCGGTATTGCAGCCCGAAACCACCGCGATTTTGTCCTGAAGAGAAAACGCATTCAGTATCATGTGAACTCCTTATTCACGCGCTACCTGCTTCTGACAGGCGGCGCATTGGTGAGGATTAGCGCAGATCCTTGACCGATACGTGGTCCATATCATCAAACACCTGGTTTTCACCTACCGTTCCCCAGATAAAGGTATAGGCTTTCGTACCGACACCTGAATGGATCGACCAGGCCGGTGAAATGACCGCCTGTTCGTTATGGACAAGAAGATGACGCGTTTCCTGCGGCTCACCCATCATATGAAAAACGCAGGCATCATCATCCATATCGAAATAGAGATAGACTTCCATACGGCGTTCATGGGTATGACACGGCATGGTATTCCAGAGGTTGCCGGGTTCAAGCTGCGTTAACCCCATACTGAGCTGGCAGGTTTCCAGGACGTCAGGAACCAGATACTTGTTGATCGTGCGGCGATTGCTCGTGAGGTTATCGCCGAGCGTGACGGCAGCGGCATCGCCAGCCGTCACTTTGCGGATGGGCAATGTTTTATGCGCCGGTGCGCAGTTGTAATAAAACTTCGCGGGGCGATGGGGGGCCAGGCTGCTGAACAGGACTTCTCGGGCACCTTTGCCGATATACAGCGCTTCACGATGACCGATCTCATAGTCTTCGCCATCAATGGTGACCTGACCGGGCCCGCCGATATTAATCATGCCGAGTTCGCGACGCTCCAGAAAATAGCTGACGCCAAGTTGCTTACCCACATCGTTACCTATCGCGACAGCCTGGCCGACCGGCATCACGCCGCCAACAATGATACGGTCGATATGGCTGTACACCATGGTGAACTCATCGGGCACAAAGATCTTCTCAATCAAGAATTCATCGCGTAATCCTTGTGTATCCAGCGCGTTGGCGTGGGCGCTATGAATGCTTTGTCTGACTTCCACGTTAACCTCCCGTTAGTGGTGCAAGTAAATTTATTCAGTAATGAATTAAAGCAGCATGAATTCATTTTTGTGCATCCTATTCGGCAAAAAATCTCTTTTCAATTAAAATTGAAACAATGTTTTATTTTTAAATTTAATTGGTGAGATGGCTCTGGTTTTTTTGGGTGAATTAATGATTTTTGTAAGTGTAATAGCTAACTTTGCAGCATTCTTCTTATTTTTTAAAAGTAGTGTATTAGGACGGTTTTATTTAATTGTTAATTTAAATAAGTACTATCCGAAGGGGAAGGGAAAGTTCATTAAAGGGAGGGGTATATGATGTTAAATTTTCTATTTATAAAGTTAATTTTTGAAAGAAAGTCCTTTTTCCTGTCAGGGCCCCATGCAAGGGGCCATATATTTAAATTAGGTAAATTTTCACTATCGGAAAGCAGTTGTTTTTCTTTGCAAGTCCAACTGTTTTCTCCAGGCTCGATTGTGAAGAATAAAAGCGCAGGACTTATAAAACATCTCGCTATTAAGACACTTAAGAGCGATCAAACTTAACCCGATGCTTAATAATGCGCCAGTAAAAGAAAGAGAGTAATTATTGTTGCCGCTTATTGATGAAATCATAGTGATAAGTAGAAAAAATAAAGCGGTAATCAATGCCAGAATTAATATGAAAATATAAGCCCTTAGCGCCAAATATATTCCGCGCGAAACCATCATCATTGTCGTAAACAATACGAGTACATAGATAAAGGCTGCGGCAATAATACCGATAAAAACGGCGTGTTGTTCCCATCCCATCAGGTCATAGATAAATAACCAGAATGAAAATTGAGGCAGGGAAAAACTGATCACAGTAAGCACCATACTAATGATTAATGGTGCGCCAAAGGTATGTAATCCAATTGGCATGCCCATTTTTTCTTTCATATCATCTTTAATTTTCTCTAGTTCATCAACACCACTAACCTCTATTTTTTTATTTGTTTTTTCGCTTAATTTGATTATTTTATTAATGTATTTCATTTTTATAACTTATGTAGAGGAAAGTGACTGAATAACGCCGATAACATACTTTCCCGATTGAACAATGTTTTGTGGATTTCTTAATGTGCCTGTCAACGCACTACCAGCAAACGCCGATGAATTAACCAGCGCTGACGTTAATTCGCGCTGCAGAGATTTTTGTATAGCCTCAGCAGGGTAACGTTTAGGGTAAACACCTGCTTTCATCGCTGCCTTAATACCCCCGTTTGAAATACCGGGATTTTGAGCGCGTATTATTTCTTCTGTAATTCTTTTTCTCTCAGCGCGACTTAACGTTTTAAGCCATTCGAAGGCCTTTGCAGAAGAGGATGCTTTCATTACCTTGTATGTTTCAATTGCGCTCTTCAGACCGGCTCCCGCTCCTGCAAGCGATATCACATCCAGCGCAGTCGTTGTTGCAACGTACCAGGATTGTGAATCAAGCCACGCGACATAATCTTCGTTGCCTTCATAGATAGCATACAACCGTGCAGTGCCGATAGCGCATTGCATACCTGTAGCCAATCCGCCTGCGATAATCATACCCGCGACAACACCCGATGCGCCTGCTGTCAATGGCACGGCTGCAGCAGAACCAAATGCAAGGAATCCCGTCACCACTAAAGCACCACATGAAAACATCGTCGATGTAATCTCGCTAGCCAATGACGGTTTGCTAAGCGTTTCCGTCAGCGCCTTTGCAGCAACCTGAGGATTTGTGGCATTAACCTTGGTAATGATTACATGGCTCACACTACTCTTGCTGGCTTGAGCGTGACGACGTGAAGGGCGAACCAGCCATTGTGCAAGACCATCAGAGTAAATAATGCCGACCTGACTGAAGTCCCGCGTGCAATCTAAACGATTTGCCAGAGCATTGAAATCAATGTCATCTGCGGACACCATGCCCAGACGTCGTGCGATATTGTAGTCAGGAAGGTTGTTTGAAGACTGTCCTGGTAAGGCCATTAGCTCACTCCTTGCTGATGAAAACCGGATTGCGAAGCGTCAAGGGTAAAGCGCAGCGGAAACGAATTAATTAAGAATAGTCTTAATGATCCATTAGAGCCATCAATGTGTTACTGCCCCCGTCCTTGTCAGTCATCCCTCTGTCAGAAGTCTGTTGCTTATCAAGTGATTAATCCGGCTTTACATTTCATGACAATTCAGCATGTCCAGGCGGCGACTTGTTTACAGGGCGCTCGGTTAAACGCCTTTTTTCAGCCAAACGGGTCAAACCCGGCCTACATAATATGTTGCTTTAATGTGGCAGAAAGGTTTAAAACTATCGTGCAGGAATTAATCAAATGCTTGAGTTTTTTTAACCTCTCCTTTTACTATGTTTGGGATAAACAAAATCATGAAAAACAGGGTACTTGTTGCTTTTTCTCTGCTTGCGCTGAGTGGCTGTAGCACGATGTCATCTAATGAAGCCATTCCTCCCCTTCAGGCTGAGACAGCAAAAATGCTGGGTCTGAGCTCTTCCGATGAAATCACTGTAACTAATGTATCCGCGACTAAACCAGATACCTTGGGCTCTCAAATGCTCTCTTATCGCGCCACTACAGATAAAGGTCGCATTTTTGACTGTCAGTCTCAGATGATCCCCGGGATCCTGGGGCAGGAACCCGTTGTTACCGTGCCAAAATGTACACCCGTCAAAGTACATAACTAAAAAGCGTTTCCCTGTCTGTCCGTCGGACAGGGAATATCCGTTTTATATCCAGCGTTATTTCAAGAAAGCCTTTATCTCGTTGCGTCCTGCCTTTAAAGCGGGTTCTTTTCATCAGGTTTACACATCGTAACGTTTAAGACTCGGTCTTCATTTGAACATCAATGTGGAAATCGCCTGCATTACTTGAGCGGGAAGTTTATGGCCTCCAGTGTTGTCATCCCGTCGCAAGGCGTGGATCTTACAAAAGTGAACAGGCCTCATTTTTTAAGGTAAGATTTTAAGCCTGATTTAGCGCCATATTTATCAACACGCAGGCAAGCAATCTCTGCTTCAATTTTTCTAATATTTTATGTCGGCACCTCCCTGATTGTTATCACCTGAATAAGGCCTGACGCGGCATTCATCCATCAGGGGTGATGTAGCAGGATATGATGAATCCTCGGGTGTCATTAACACTCTTGTAACGGGTTAATCATAGTGATAAAGCTAATCTGTGATTCACTAACCATCTGGGGTTTGAAGCGTCCTGACGACATTGGAGATCCGGTTTTTCATGGGAAATTAATGCATTTCAGGATGGGCGATAAGCGCCCAGTATTGCTTTCACAAAAAATTAATAAAAACCCGGTCATCAGGTGAGCATACGTTTAACAATCCTGCCTGATAATCCCTCACCTGAAATAATTCAGTCGCTCCCGTGATGAAAAGAAGAGAGGGTTCATGAACTTCCGATTCACCATGCTGGCGGCCAACAGACGGTTATTGCCTAACGTCTGGGATGCCGTGGCTTTTCCCTTGATCATTTGTCTGATTGCTATGGTCGCGGTCGGCTTTCATCAAACGTTGATGCCGATAGACAGTTTAAAAACCCAGGCTATCTCGCTCGATCCCACTAATCTGCCGGAATATGCCATGCGCACCACGCTGCGCATGCTGGTGGCAATGCTGGCTTCCCTGGTGTTCAGCCTGATTTACGGCACGCTGGCCGCCAAAAGCCGCCGTGCTGAAAAGGTGCTGGTGCCGATTCTGGATATCCTGCAGTCCGTGCCGGTGCTGGGATACATCTCCTTTACCGTCACCTTCTTTATTGCGCTTTTTCCGGGGCAGGTGCTGGGCGTAGAACTGGCGGCCATCTTTGCCCTGTTCACCAGCCAGGCGTGGAACATGACCTTTAGCTTCTATCAGTCGCTGCGCACCGTGCCAGCCGATTTGGTAGAAGTCTCGCGCGGATTTCATCTGACCGGATGGCAACGTTTCTGGAAGCTGGATGCGCCTTTTGCTGTGCCGGGGCTGGTATGGAACATGATGATGTCGATGTCAGGCGGCTGGTTCTTTATTGTCGCCTCTGAAGCGATCACGGTCGGCAATAACACCTTTACCTTGCCCGGTGTCGGTGGCTATCTGGCGCAGGCTATTCTGCATAAAGATATCCACGCGGTAGGCTGGGTGTTACTCACCATGGTGATTGTGATTCTGGCTTACGACCAGTTGCTGTTCAGACCGCTGGTCGCCTGGGCAGATAAGTTCCGCATGGAAAACACCCGCTCAGGAAATGCGCCAACCTCCTGGGTGCGCGATTTAATGCGTCGAACCCGTCTGATTCATCAGATCTTCACGCCTTTACGGCTGCTGCTGTCCGCGCTGGCGCGTATCTCATGGCGCTGGCCGACAGTGGCACCCGTGCGTTTCGAGAACAATACTCGCCGTGCTTCAAGGTTGGGTGACATTGTCTGGGGCGCGTTCGTCATTTTACTGACCCTGTATGTGGTGTACCGGGTCATTACTTACGTTCAGATCGGCGTGACGCTGGATGAGGTGAAACACGTTTTCACGCTGGGGCTGATTACCTTATTGCGCGTGACGGTGCTGATTCTGATTTCGTCGCTGATATGGGTGCCGTTAGGCGTAATGATTGGCCTGCGGCCTGCTCTGGCGGGCAAGATTCAGCCCGTGGCTCAGTTTCTGGCAGCCTTCCCGGCAAACCTGATGTTCCCGGTTTTCGTGATTATGATTGTGCATTTTCATCTTAATCCCGATATCTGGCTGTCACCGCTCATTGTGCTTGGCACCCAGTGGTACATTCTGTTTAACGTTGTGGCAGGGACTACTGCGTTTCCGAATGACTACAAAGAGGCCGCAGCGAACTTTCATATCCGTGGCTGGCAATGGTGGCGCCAGGTGATGTTGCCCGGCATTTTTCCTTATTACATTACGGGCGCGATTACCGCTTCCGGAGGCGCGTGGAACGCCAGCATCGTGTCTGAATTTGTGCAGTGGGGGAATACGCAGGTCACGGCGCACGGTTTAGGTGCCTACATCGCACAAACCACCGCCGCCGGGGATTTCCCCAAAATCATTCTTGGTATCGCGGTGATGTCGCTGTTTGTCACCCTGTTCAACCGTCTGTTGTGGCGACCGCTGTACGTGTACGCCGAATCAAAATTCCGTGCCAATTAAGGGACACCTGATGTTAAATAATCCACCCACACTGAACCCAGACGTGTCGAACAGGAAACCAGAAGGGCGCAAAGCGGTCCTGACGGTGAAAGACATTAAGCACGGTTATGATAAAACGCATGGTGAAGTACTGATTCTGGATGACGTTAATCTCACCCTGCAGGAAGGGGAAATTGTCGGTCTGCTGGGCCGCTCAGGCTCAGGGAAATCCACGTTGTTACGCATCATTTCTGGCCTGATCACGCCGGGTTCGGGCGCGGTTGAGTATCTGGGCAAGCCGCTTAACGGGCCGGCCAAAGGCGTGGCGATGGTGTTCCAGACCTTTGCGCTGTTTCCCTGGCTGACGGTACTGCAAAACGTGGAAGCTGGCCTGGAGGCGCTGGGCGTGGAAAAAGCGGAGCGCAGAAAACGCGCCCTGGCAGCCATCGACCTGATCGGCCTGGACGGTTTTGAAAACGCCTACCCACGCGAGCTGTCAGGCGGAATGCGTCAGCGTGTCGGTTTTGCTCGCGCGCTGGTGGTTGATCCCACTCTCTTATTAATGGATGAGCCTTTCTCTGCACTGGATGTATTAACCGCCGAAACGCTGCGTACGGATTTACTCGATTTGTGGAACGAAGGGCAGATGCCGATGAAGTCGGTGCTGATTGTCACTCACAATATCGAAGAAGCCGTGTTTATGTGCGACCGCATTCTGGTGCTGTCGTCGAATCCCGGACGCGTGGTGGCTGAAATCAAAGTGCCCTTTGGCCATCCCCGCAATCGCCTTGATCCCGCATTCCGTCGTCTGGTTGATGATGTGTACACGCAGATGACCGCCAGGCCAACCAGCGATAATGTGAAAAAGAGCCTCAGGCTGGGCACGCACCTGCCGCAGGTATCAACTAACCTGATGGCCGGCCTGATTGAAACCCTGGCGGCCGCGCCCTATCACGGTCGTGCAGACATGCCGGATGTTGCGCGTTCGCTGCATCTGGAGGTCGATGAGCTGTTCCCGATAGCCGAAGTGCTACAGTCACTGGGCTTTGCCGACGTCAGGGAAGGGGATATTTTCCTGACGCCACCTGCCCGGGTTTTTGCCGAATCGGATACCCAGCAGCGCAAAGTCATGTTTGCCGATCATCTTCTGCGCTATGTGCCGCTGGCCGCCTTGATTAAAACCGTGCTGGATGAACGTCCCGGTCATCGTGCGCCACGCATGCGTTTCGAGCAGGAGCTGGAAGACTCACTGGCTGACAGCGCCGCCAAAGAGACGCTGGACAGCGTGATCAACTGGGGCCGCTATGCAGAGATCTTCTCTTATAACGATCAGACCGAATATTTTAGTCTGGAAGACGTTGAGTTTTAATTCTGCTCGCTCAGCAAAACGTTGCGTATTCCTTACACCATCCCGTTACTCTGCACGGGATGGTGCCTGAAAGATTCTCAAGGCAATAATCCTTTCTGAAAGATAAATAAACGCGGTTTACACTGTTCTTATTCCTCAGAGGTAAATGGTTTATTGTGGTATTTGATGACTATAATTCATTGCCTGCACATTGAAAGCCAGTTGTTTAACTGGCTTGTTCGTGTTTTTTTCTCTTATTATTTTGGGGTGAATTGATTATTGGTGAATATTTAATTCTGTTTTATTTATTAATTTTATGGTTTCTGAAAATTAAGTGGCGGTAATTTATTATTTATTAATATTTCGTGATCTCATTAATGTTTGTGAGTTGGGCGATGGTTAAACAATTAGGATTAGGTTCTTTTAGAACCAGAGGAGTAAGACTGTTTTCATGCCCTAATGAAATGAAGGTTTAGACATGAAAGAAGACAAGGTTTTAATATTACGTACCTGTGCTAATAATATGGCCGATCACGGCGGAATCATCTGGCCGTTAAGCGGTATCGTAGAGTGTAAATACTGGAAGCCGGTTAAAGGCTTTGAGAACGGACTAACGGGGCTAATCTGGGGAAAAGGATCGGATTCACCGCTGAGCCTGCACGCTGATGCCAGGTGGGTTGTCGCTGAAGTGGATGCCGATGAGTGTATCGCTATTGAAACTCATGGCTGGATTAAATTTCCCCGTGCTGAGGTTCTTCACGTTGGAACGAAAACCAGTGCGATGCAATTTATCCTGCACCATCGGGCTGATTACGTTGCCTGTACGGAAATGCAGGCCGGGCCTGGAGCGCCTGATGTCACTTCAGAGGTAAAGGCAGGCAATCGATCGCTGCCTGTAACAGATGATATTGATGCGACCATCGAATCAGGCAGTACGCAGCCGACACAAACGATTGAAATCGCAACCTATGGCAGTACGCTCAGCGGCACGCATCAGAGTCAGCTGATTGCCGGATATGGCAGTACTGAGACGGCGGGTGATAGCAGCACATTAATTGCCGGTTATGGTAGCACCGGTACAGCGGGATCAGACAGCACATTAGTCGCGGGCTACGGCAGTACCCAAACCGCAGGTGAAGAGAGCAGCCAGATGGCGGGTTACGGCAGCACGCAGACCGGCATGAAAGGCAGCGATCTCACCGCCGGTTACGGCAGTACCGGCACGGCGGGTGACGACAGCTCCCTGATCGCCGGTTACGGCAGTACCCAGACGGCGGGCGAAGACAGCTCGCTGACAGCCGGTTACGGCAGCACGCAGACCGCGCAGAAGGGCAGCGATCTTACCGCGGGTTATGGCAGTACCGGCACGGCGGGTGCCGACAGTTCATTAATCGCGGGCTACGGGAGCACCCAGACGGCCGGGGAAGAGAGCACCCAGACAGCCGGTTATGGCAGCACCCAGACCGCGCAGAAGGGCAGCGACCTTACGGCCGGTTACGGCAGTACCGGTACGGCGGGTGACGACAGCTCCCTGATCGCCGGTTACGGCAGTACCCAGACGGCGGGCGAAGACAGCTCGCTGACGGCCGGTTACGGCAGCACCCAGACGGCGCAGGAGAATAGCGATCTGACGACCGGCTACGGCAGTACTTCTACGGCAGGTTATGAGAGTTCACTGATCGCAGGCTACGGCAGCACCCAGACCGCCAGTTTTAAAAGTACGTTGATGGCTGGTTACGGGAGTTCGCAGACTGCCAGAGAACAGAGTTCGTTGACTGCCGGATACGGCAGTACCTCAATGGCCGGTTATGACAGCTCATTGATTGCCGGTTACGGTAGTACCCAGACGGCGGGTTATCAAAGTACGCTGACAGCCGGTTACGGCAGCACGCAAACGGCCGAGCACAGTAGTACGCTAACGGCAGGTTACGGCAGTACCGCAACGGCGGGTGCCGACAGCTCCCTGATCGCAGGCTACGGCAGTTCGCTGACCAGCGGTATTCGCAGCTTCCTGACGGCGGGTTATGGTAGTACGTTGATCAGCGGACTTCGCAGCGTACTCACCGCCGGTTACGGAAGCAGCCTGATTTCGGGCAGACGCAGTAGTCTGACGGCGGGATATGGCAGTAATCAGATCGCCAGCCACCGAAGCTCGTTGATTGCTGGCCCGGAAAGCACCCAAATCACCGGCAACCGCAGCATGCTGATTGCGGGAAAGGGCAGCTCACAAACGGCGGGTTATCGCAGCACATTGATCTCCGGGGCAGACAGCGTGCAAATGGCCGGAGAGCGCGGCAAGCTGATTGCCGGAGCGGACAGCACCCAAACCGCCGGGGATCGCAGCAAGCTTCTGGCAGGCAACAACAGCTACCTCACCGCTGGCGATCGCAGCAAACTCACGGCAGGCAATGACTGCATCCTCATGGCGGGAGACCGAAGCAAGCTGACGGCGGGCATCAACAGCATTCTCACCGCCGGATGCCGTAGCAAGCTGATAGGAAGCAATGGTTCAACCCTGACCGCCGGGGAAAACTCAGTTCTGATTTTTCGCTGCTGGGATGGAAAGCGCTACACTAACGTGGTCGCTAAAACCGGAAAGGGAGGAATAGAAGCGGATATGCCTTACCAGATGGATGAGGACAATAATATCGTGAATAAACCTGAAGAATAATCGCCATAACAGAGGGAATGTTCACGAGGGGACGGGAGATTTATACAGCGCGCAGACCAGGCTCAAAAAAGCAGAGAAGCGTGTTCTTGTTGGTTATTTATCTGTCTCTGAACACAGTAAAGCCGACCTGAACGGCCTGTTGTGGTCCAGGCCGGCCAGGCCAACAATGCCAGGGAAAAGCAAAAAGGCCCATTGCTGAGCCTCTGCAAAAAGACCTGATGACTCAGGGACGCCAGACTGTGCCATCCGGAGTCCTGGCCATCGTCCAGGTCGGATTGCCGCCCTCGCAGGGGAATTTCGCCGCCAGCGCTTCGTTGATATCAATCCCTAACCCCGGCTTGTCATTGACGTAAGCATAGCCCTGATCCACTTCAGGACAGCCCGGGAAGACTTCACGTAGCGCATCATTCATTGGCGTGTATTCCTGAATGCCGAAATTAGGCGAGCTCAGATCCAGATGCATGTTTGCGCAAACCCCAATCGGGGAGATATCCCCAGGGCTGTGCCAGGCGGTGCGAACACCGTTTAATTCACTGTAGATGGCGATTTTTTTCGCCGGTGTGATACCGCCAATCGAGCTGATATGACAGCGGATATAATCAATCAGCTTATTGTCGATCAACGGCTTCCACTCATTCACGTTAACGAACAGCTCGCCCATTGCGATCGGCGTGGAAGACTGCTGGCGCAACATTTTCAGCCACTCCGTATTCTCGGGAGCAACCGGATCTTCAAGGAAGAAAAGCTGATAAGGCTCCAGCGCTTTAGCCATATGAATGGCATTAATCGGCGTAATACGTTCATGGGCATCATGGAGTAGCTCCACGCTGAAACCCAGTTTATTGCGCAGATGATCAAACAGACGCGGAATGCTTTTCGCATAGGCTTCCGGATCAAAATAGATCCCCGGGGCTTTGGTGCGAGGCGAGCGCTTGGGTTGAATATTTTTCGCTTTCACCATGCGATTGGCAATCAGTCGCAGGTCATCAGTACCGGCACCGCCGTACATGCCCATCTGGCAGCGAATATACTGGTAGCCTTCTTCCATTTTGGCGCGAGCGCTGTCTTCCACTTCAACTTCATCGGCGCCATCGGTGTGCACATAGAGCGCAATACCGTCGCGACATTTCCCACCCAGCAGTTCATAAACCGGCAGGCCAGCCTGTTTACCTTTGATATCCCATAGCGCCATATCAATGCCGGAAAGGGCATTATTCATTACCGGACCATTGCGCCAGTAGCCACTCACTGTGGCGGACTGCCATATATCTTCTATTCTGGCGGGATCTTTGCCAATCAGAAACGGGGCAAGGTACTCATCAATGGCACTTTGTACGGCGTAAATGCGCTGGGTAAAGGTGGCGCAACCCAAACCGTACAGTCCGGGCTCATTAGTTTCAATTTTAACCACCACCAGATCGATGCCGCCCGGCGCAGTCAAAATTGTTTTTACATTGGTGATGAACAGATTGCTCACACTAGCTCCTTATTATTCAGAACATTAACCGCACCGTACTCATCGCTGCTACGCAGGGTTTAATGGTATGTTGTCATACAACATTTCCTTTCTATCATAAATTTATCCGGCTTGAATTCTGCACTGCTATTTTTGTGACGGCGATCTAATGAAACGTCTCAGGCTAAATGCATTGTTTTTATGTCTATTAAATACAATGATTTGATGGTTTTTTCTGTTAAGCATTTGTGATATGTGCCTCATAAATACGCTTTGTGTATTGATTTAATCTGTCGGCAAATTCACCTTAATAAGATAGTTGTCATACATATTTAAAGGTGGATTATGACTGCAATGTTCGATCTGACTGGTAAAACGGCTTTGATAACGGGGTCCTCCCGCGGCCTGGGGTTTGCCTACGCCGAAGCATTAGCCGCTGCCGGGGCAGAGGTTATTTTGAACGGCACGCGTGAAGCGGTGCTGAACGAGGCCGTTGAACAGCTTAAAAATAAAGGCTATCGCGTCTCCGGCCGGGTGTTTGATGTGACCTGTGAAAGCGCGATAGAGCAGGTGTTCGCCAGTCTGGATGAGCAGGGCATCGCAGTCGATATCGTAATAAATAATGCCGGGATCCAGTACCGCAAACCCATGCTGGAGCTGGAACTGGAAAACTGGCAAAAGGTGATTGATACCAACCTCACCAGCGCCTTTCTGGTTTCGCGCGCGGCAGCCAAACGCATGATTGCCCGCGATCGGGGCGGCAAAATCATCAATGTCGGTTCGTTGACCAGCCAGGCGGCCAGGCCAACCGTTGCACCTTATACCGCTGCCAAGGGCGGCATTAAGATGCTGACCTGCTCAATGGCGGCCGAATGGGCGCAGTTTAATATCCAGACCAATGCGATTGGGCCGGGATATATCCTGACGGACATGAACAGTGCGCTGGTGGACGATGCCCGGTTCGACAGTTGGGTGAAAAGCAGTAACCCTTCGCAGCGCTGGGGACGGCCAGAAGAAGTGGCCGGTACGGCCGTTTTTCTTTCATCGCCTGCCTCAGATTATATCAATGGTCAGATTATCTACGTGGATGGCGGCTGGCTGGCCGTGCTGTAAGCGTTATTGACCCGGAAGAGGAAAAACATGTGCACAGCATAATGACGCATGCCTGCGTGGCAAAGGGTAAAAAAGAGATCGCGGTTGAGCAGCGCGAACTGAAGTATTCGGATGATGATGTCGTTGTTCAAGTGGAGTGCGGCGGCATCTGCGGCTCGGATATTCATTATTACCATGAAGGACGTGCCGGATTATCCGTGATTAAGCAACCACTGGTGATAGGTCACGAATTTGTGGGGCGGATTTTCCAGGCGCCGGCAGCATCAGGGTTAGAACCGGGACAAAAAGTCGCGATTAATCCATCACAGCCATGTGGTCAGTGTGAGTATTGTCGGGCAGGTAAACAGAATGCCTGCGCCACCATGCGCTTTATGGGGAGCGCCCAGTTCACTCCGCACGTGAATGGTGGATTTGCACAATATGTCGTGGTGCCTGCGAAGCAGTGCGTGGCTTATGATGAGCAGGTTCCGGCCAGCGTCATGGCCGTTGCTGAGCCTACCGCCGTCGTGATCCATGCGCTCAACGTGGCAGGCAGCATCGTCGGGAAAAGGGTGCTGGTGATGGGCGCGGGCCCCATCGGCGCCTTAGCGATTGCCGCGGCAAGCGCTTCCGGCGCGGCAGAGATCGTGGCGTTCGATCCGAGCGAGCGCTGCCGCCGCATCGCGGTAGAAATGGGGGCTGATGCGGCAGTAGATGCGAGCGATCGTGCCGCCGTTGCCCGCTACGGTGAAAATCGGGGATATTTCGACGTTACGCTGGAAGCCAGCGGAGCCGAAGCGGCGATTGAATCCAGTATTCTGGTTACGCGGCCGGGCGGCGTTGTGGTTCAAATTGGGATGGGAAAAAGTCCGCTTAATTTCCCGGTAGCGCAGATGCTGGTAAAAGAAATTAGCTGGAAAGGCTCCTTCCGTTTTATCGATGAATTTGATGTGGCGGTGAAATGGCTGGAAAAAGGCATTATCGATCCGCGTCCGATTCTTTCCGGCAATTATGCCTATCACGATATTGAAGCGGCATTAAAGGCGGCCAGTGATAAAACAGAACATTCAAAAGTATTAGTTCAGTTTTCATAAAATATCTCAGAACCTGTAGTTATTACTCTGGCTTAAAACATCGGTGATTGTCGCGGGTGAAGAGATCCTCACGCTCCGCGTAAGCGGCACTCGCCTGTCATTTAGTCGCCTGTTAACGCATCGTCGACCTCAGGGTGAAAACATGAGTCATTTAAATACCAACACCACAGAACGTAATACCTCTGATCTGGTCCGGGCATCCGTATCAGGATGGCTGGGTACAACGTTAGAATTTATGGATTTCCAGCTCTATTCTCTTGGTGCGGCGTTAGTTTTTCATGAAGTCTTTTTTCCCGAACAGTCGGGTGCGATGGCGCTGATTCTGGCAATGGGAACCTACGGTGCAGGTTATATCGCGCGAATCGTCGGCGCCGTTTTTTTTGGGAAAATGGGCGACCGTGTTGGCCGAAAAAAAGTCCTGTTTATCACTATCGCCTTAATGGGCGTTTGTACCACCTTAATTGGCGTATTACCCACTTACCAGCAGGTGGGTATTTTAGCGCCCTTGCTGCTGGTGGCGCTGCGTATTATTCAGGGATTAGGCGCCGGTGCAGAAATATCGGGTGCCAGCACTATGCTGGCTGAATATGCGCCCAAAGGGAAAAAGGGCATTATTGCCTCGCTGGTTGCCATGGGCACCAACTGCGGCACGTTAAGTGCAACCGCCATCTGGGCGGCTATGTTCTTTTTCTTCACCAATGACGAAGTCATTGCCTGGGCATGGCGTATGCCTTTCCTGGCCAGTTTCGTCGTGATGGGATTTGCTATCTGGCTGCGCTTCAACCTGAAAGAAAGTCCGGTGTTTGAAAACGTTGCCGAATCTGCCACCGTCAAGCCCCACGATCAGCCGGCACAGTCTGTTTTTCAGTTAATCAAAGGCAAAGCCTTCTGGATTGCTACCGGGCTGCGATTTGGTCAGGCGGGTAACTCGGGCATCATCCAGACCTTTCTGGCGGGTTATATGGTTCAGACGCTGTTGTTCAATAAGGCGGTTCCCACCGATGCCATCATGGTGAGCTCGGTAATAGGATTTATGACAATTCCACTTATCGGCTGGCTCTCAGACCGGATAGGGCGCCGTATTCCTTACCGCATTCTGACGCTGGGCTCGATTATTCTGGCTTATCCGATGATTTCACTCATCGTCGATAACGCGCAGGCGGTGAGTACCATCATGGTTTGCCTGATCGTCATTCACAATATCGCAGTGTTGGGCCAGGCGGCGATTGAAGGAATCACCATGGCAGAGATGTTTGGTTCCAGAAACCGTTTCGCGCAAATGGCCATCTCTAAGGAGATCGGTGGGCTGTTTGCCACTGGCTTAGGGCCGCTCCTGGCCGGTATTTTCTGCCAGCTCACGGGCACCTGGTATCCGATTGCGATCATGCTGATCGGCTATTCCTGTATCGGCCTGCTGGCTTCACTGATAATGCCAGAGGTGGTGGATCGGGATCTTACCGCAGAGGCCGATGCCTCGGGCGGCGTGCCGGATGGTTGTCATCCTGTTGCCCCCTCGATCCGGGCAGGAAGCGGCGAGTAAGGCAAGGTTGAACCCTGTCTGTCACTGCGTTAGCGCAGGACTTTGCTGGAAAGGATAAGATAGAATGGCGTCATGTAGGACATCATATGAGAAGGTGTTGTGAGCATAAAATCCATTCAGAAACAGAACGTCGTTAACGAAGTGTTCGAGCAAATTAAGGCGAAGCTACTGGACGGTAGCTGGTCCGCAGGCACGCGTTTACCTTCTGAAGCGGAGCTGACGCACTCTTTTAATGTCAGCAGGGTCAGTATACGCAGCGCGGTGCAGCGCCTGCGCGATCTGGGTATCGTGATTACCCGTCAGGGCAGCGGCAGTTACGTGTGTGAAGACTTTTCGCCACAGATGCTTAATCACAATGCCAGACCGTTAATGCATCTGAGCCGGGAAGCCTTTAACGACATGATGGTTTTTCGCCAGACCGTCGAGTTTAAATGTGTTGAGCTGGCAGTGGAACATGCCACAGAAGAGGATATTGGCCTGCTGGAGCAGGCGCTCAATAACATGCTTATTAATAAAGGCGATTATAAGAAATATTCGGAAGCGGATTACGAATTTCATCTGGCGATTATCCGTGCCTCTCATAACAGCGTGTTTTACAACGTGATGAAGTCAATCAAAGATATTTATTACTATTATCTTGAAGAACTGAATCGCTCACTGGGCATTACGCTTGAAAGTGTTGAGGCGCACATCAAAGTCTTTATGGCGATTAAAAACCGCGATGCGTCCTCGGCGGTACAGGTGCTGAATGAGGCGATGAAACATAACGTGGTCGCCATCGATATGATTAAAAAAGAAGAGGGGGAATAGGCTGTTTCGCGCTGCGGGAACGCGAAAAAAGCCACCCCCTTCTGCAGGCTGAGGAAAACAGGATTCACCGTGACAGGCTTCTTATTGCCATTGCCCTGCTAGTCCGTTTTATCGCCAGTAACGCGCTGGTCTGGGTCATGAGCACGTAGCGATCCAGCATTCTGTAAGAAATGAGGGCGAAGCGGCAGGTTAGCCATAGGGCTCTTCCGACGTGAGTGGTGAAGTTAACGGTGGCAGAATAAACAAGGGAGCCAGTGGACCGGGCTCCCTCTTCAATCAATGCAGGCAGCACTGCTTGTATTTTCTTCCGCTGCCGCAGGGGCAGGGATCGTTGCGGCCCGGCTGTTTTTCCGCAGTGACCGGCTGCTGCACCTGAGGAATCGCTTCGGGCTGTGAGATCCAGTAATCATGAAGCGCCAGGGCGGCAGGGCGGATAGCATCAATGCTGCTTTCCATTTCTTCAGGCGTCAGCGCATCAACCTTTTCCAGATTCTCTTCTGTGCCGTGCAGGGCGATGGCGTCCAGTGAGTCCTGGAGTTCAGCAGGGAGTGCAGACCAGTCGGTTAAGGCCACGCCGCGCATATAGCCGTAGCACCACTCTTCAACGACGGTAAATTCCAGACCTTCCATTTCGCGCACGCCAAACAGGGGTTCAAACTGTTCTGGAAACTCAGACAGGCGGTCAGCAATGTCATTCATGTGCTGGAAACTGAGTTCCATAAAGCGCGTCATTTCGCGCTCATTACTCCATTTGGGAATATGCTTTTCGCCGCCCCAGAGCGCGACCAGCCAGCGGCTTGGCTCTACCGTCGTCGGACCTGAAAGCACGGCAGTAAGCAGGCCATCCAGTTCTGAAACATCAAGAATCGACGCTTCACTACCGTATTTTTCCAGCATATCTTCGAGCCATTGCAGCTCTTTTTCGCTTAACGGGCCTTCTTTCATGGGATATCTCCGAACGTGTCTGGTGCAGCAGAAAATTTACTGCGTGTAAAAACGCGCAGTGTACACGCTTATTGCGCTGATGGCAGTGTCGTCGGGAGCGGACTCAGCAGAGGCATTACCAGGCCTGCTATGTTACTCTTCGCGGCCTGCAATGCGTTTTTCTGCACGATCGTGGCTATCGGGCGCCAACCTGCTTCGTTTCCCTTACGTATGTCCTGCCAGGGGTGACATCCTTCAGTAGGAAACGATGACCAGAAGCATAAAGATTTGGCTAATCTGTGTCGATATAGGCACAGCGGAATAATCCCCCGGCATGATGCTGATATGAACGTTCGTCAGTGCCTGATAACAACAATAAAATGGGCGCGAGGACGTGACCAGAAAAGAGTATTCACCCCAGAGGTTACACCGCCTGTTGAGCGGATGCGGGCACCTGTTTAGACGCAGTGCAGTTCTGATGATAAGCGCGCTGTTATTGGCTGCCTGCGGCACGCTGTCGCAGACCTCTGCGCCAGCAGGCGACAAGCTTTATCTGACGCACAGCGATTTTCATGACAACTTGGACGATCTGGTGCGCCATTATATGCAGCGTAAACAGGTGTCCGGCATCAGTATTGCAATTATCCATCATCTTAATCCCACCTTGTTTTACAGCGCGGGTGTCACCGATGACGTACATCGCTATCCGATTACGCCTGAAACCTTATTTGCGCTCGGCTCACTGAGTAAAGGCGTAACCGCAGAGGTGATTATTGAGTTGGTTAACGAAGGCCAACTGCACTGGAGTGACACGCTGGCCGATTTGTTGCCCTCTGACGTCAGATTGAGCCAGGATGCACGTCAAATCACGCTATTACAGTTAGTGACCCATACCTCGGGTTTGCCGCGTCAGGATATGGATTTGCCGATGTTTATGCAGTTTATGGGCTATCTGCGCAGCGGTCAGAACTTTTATGGCAACCTGGATAGTGATGACGTTCTGGAATACCTGGCGGATTTTTCTGCGCCGCGTCAGCGGGGAGCGCAATACTCTAACCTTGGCTATGCGCTGCTGGGCTATATTTTGCGTGAACGCTGCCATAGTGATATTGAAACGCTTGCCCACCAACGGATTTTCCGACCGCTGGGAATGAACAACACCAGCTTTGTGCCTGAGCGTTTAAGCGGTTTTTCCACACGGGCGTTAGGGCATGCTGGCGATCAGCCAAAGCTTATCCCGCGCGGTGATCTCACCCCGGACTGGGGTTTCCAGCGTAATATGGTCGCGGCGGGCAGTCTTTACAGCAACGCACGGGATCTGAGCGTCTATCTGCGCGCACATCTCACTGCGGGCAGCGATCCGGCGCGTAATCGTGCCTTTGCTGAGATCAATAAAGGCGTGTATCAGCAGGGCGCACAGACGCAGAATATCGCCTGGGTTACAGACAGGCTGGCAGGAAGGAACATTACCTATCAGGTCGGCTATATTGGTGGTTATTCCGCTTTTATCGGTTTTGACAAGCAGGCAGGCAATGCCATCGTGGTACTGCAAAACGCGTTTAACTGGAGCAACTATCTTGGTATCACATTGTTGCTTAACCTGGCAGAGAAAGACAGGTAAGGTGTAGGTTGGGTCCAGAATGAGTCGTGATTCCTTACACTTACCTTTATGAGTGACGGAACCGCAGCCCTGTTTAGATTGTCTTCAGAGTAGTCTACTGTTATTAAAATCAATTCAATGTGGAAATTATTATGCGCAGGACTCAAATTGCTTTTATTTCAGCTGGTTTACTGTTCGGCTCGCTGAGCCTGATCCCCGCCGCTCAGGCTGCGGGTGAAACCACCGACAATGTGCCACCGCCGCCGCAGATTCAACCGGCCAATCCAACCGCTCAACCTGGCGATAACAACGCGCAGCCCGGTGCTGCAGCACCTGCCCAGCCGCAGGCGCCGATGAGTTCTGACTCTAACGACGGTATTACCCCAACAACGCCTTCGCAGTCAGCAGGCAATCCAGGTAAGCCAAATTACGATCTCAGCACCATTATCATTGATTATAAAGAGCATAAAATCGGTGATACCGTGCCTGATAAGTACCGCAGCAAGACTTACACCATCACAGAGTGGCAGAAACGTAATTTGCCTGCGCCTCAGCCAGATACCCACTGGGCTTATATCAATGCCAATTACATTCTGATTACTAACGACACCGGTAAGATCGTTATGGGTAAATCCGGCGATATCTTCTTCCGCGGATAGTCCTGCGGCGCTTTGTTAGTTATCTCTTCTTTCAACGGCCGCGTTAAGCGGCCGTTTTCTATTTCTGTCTTTTTTATCAGTGATGACTTCTCAACGTGTTTGCAACATGGCAACGTGTTTTTATTCACTGCAATGGAGAAGGCATGATGTCGCAACACGTCAATCAGTATGGTCAACCTGTAGGGCAATCCATGCCCGACTGGCAGCCACGTCCCTTACCTCAGCGTGAGGTGCTTCAAGGTCAGGTTTGCCGTCTGGAGCCCTTTAGCGTGGCTTCGCATGCTGAAGCACTCTGGCAGGCCTGGTCGCTGGCAGAAGATGGCCGTGACTGGACCTATCTTTCTGAGGGGCCGTTTAATGATGAAGCCGCCTGGCTCACCCATGCTGCTACGATGGAGGCGAGTCAGGATCCATTGCATTTCAGCGTCATTGATGTTGAAACCGGTAAGGCCGTCGGAACGCTATCGCTGATGCGTGTTGATGCGCAAAATGGGGTGATGGAAGTGGGATACGTCACCTTTTCACGATTGCTAAAGCAAACAAGAATGGCGACCGAAGCGCATTTTCTTCTGATGCGTTATGCCTTTGAGCAACTGGGCTACCGGCGTTATGAATGGAAATGTGACAGCTGTAATCTGCCTTCGCGTCGGGCCGCGCTTCGGCTGGGATTTCGCTTTGAAGGTGAATTTCGTCAGGCCCGCGTTTATAAAGGCCGCACGCGCGATACAAGCTGGTTCTCAATCATCGACAGTGAATGGCCAGCTGTTAAAAATGGGCTGGAACGCTGGCTGGCAGAGGCTAACTTTACAGCCGACGGGCGACAGCGTGAAAAGCTGGAAACTCTGCGAGGTTAAGGCCTGAAGCGCGGGTAACGTCTCAGGCAAGCACATATTTAATGGTCGCCATAAGCAACGTGGTGGTCATGATCATCAGCAGACGCTGTACCCAACGCATATCGTTTTTTAAACTCCCGACGTCGGTCTTGAGTACGCTGACATCGGTCTTGAGTTCAGCGACGTCGGTCTTGAGTACGCTGACATCGGTCTTGAGCACGGCAACGTCCGTTTTGAGTACGCTGACGTCTGCCTTGAGTTCATCCACATCGGTTCTGAGGCACGACTCCGTTTTCTTCAGTTGTGTGCTTAGCGAAAAGATATGCTGATTCTGACGCTGAAAAGCCTGCATGACATCAGCACGGGACAGCGCATTGTCCTGCTTTAATGCCGAAAAAATATCCACCATCGCTTCTGCCTGGCGATCGTTGATGCCTGCGCGCTGTAAACGTTTAAACGCTTTGTGTGTATTCATCATGGTGAGTGTCATTCAAGAGCCTTCCCGATTCATCACGTTATTTGAATATCATGTCAGGAGAGCCGGTCTGGTCACAGAAGATAAAAAACATATTGCGAAATAAATTCCATTATATCAATTAGTTAAACGCTTAATTTTCATCTTTTTGCGGTGTGGGCCGCAAAAAAAACGTTGTCAGTTAGCCTCTTTTACACAGCCCGCTTACCAGGCAGTGTAAAAGGTGGGGGCTAACCGTCATCGTGAATAAACATCAGGGAACGGGGATAACCTTTAACGTAATCAGACCGATGCCGAGTTTGCGTGGGTCCTGACCTGCGATGTTGTTAAGATTGCTGAGTTGCGGCTCTGGTGGGGTAAACGTTAACCGATGGCTTCCGCGGGTGTTATCAAAACGCAGCGTCTGGGTTGATGCTTCTTCTCCCAGCATCAGGGGCTGTTTTGTGTCGCCTACCTGCACCCTTGTGGGTCGGTGCGCATTGGGGCCATAGGCGCGAGCGGTAATCACCAGATCAAATCTGGCGGGCAAAGGGTTAACGAATTCTATGGTTACTTCCGGGGCAAGATTGGCGTTTGACCAGCGGCCCCAGTTTTCCGTACGGGAAAGGCCGCTGAACTGCTTCACGCTTGCGGGTGCGCCGGGAACCGCGAACAGAAAGCTGTCGGCATCATAACGAATCGCATTATCGTCGATGCGCAGCTGCGCCACGGCATGTTGATAGTTTGCATCGTTCTGGGGGCCTGCCGGGAACTGCACCTTTCCTTTCCACAGGGGGCTATCCATACGCATGACGGAGGGATGGCCCGCGAGCTGGCCCATTGCCAGGCACCAGTCGCTGGACAGGGCCAGCGCTGGTTGCCAGATACGGGCAATTTTAAAGCAGCGATCGACCCAGACAAACTTTTCCGCCGAGGTAAAGTCGGCCAGCTGATAACGTAAAGGCGCCGAATATTCCCCCTCAGGCAGTGGCTCTACATGCTTCTCCGTTACCCGCAGCAGAATGGGCAAGGCAAAGCTGGCCCCGGAAAAGCTGAGCGTGTTTTTCGTCTGATCCAGCGTGATGCTGTCGATCTTTTTGGGAAAGTTCCACAGCTGAATGATATCGGCTTTCCAGCTCAACACTTTGGTTTTCATATCCTCAAACTGGCTCGACAACGACACTGCGGACAGGCTGCTACGTCCCAAACCTATCGCATTGTCGCCGCCCAGAATATCCAGTAACGTCGCGCCGTTATCCAGCGTGCTGCGTTTCATATCCATCAATTCTGCCTGCGGTTGATCGCCACGGATCACCATAAACAGATCGTGACGAGGACGCTTGATCAGAAAGGGATGCGCCGTGTTGTTCATGGCCAGATGATCGGATGCCACCACAATCACGGTATTCTTAAACCAGGGAGAAGCCTTAATACGGGCAATCAGGCGTGCGATATGCTCCTGCGAGCAGGATACGGCGCTGAACGACTGATTTGGCTTGCCCGCATAGCTGTAACTTTTGCGCTGGCAACTTCGGGAAATAAACCCATCAGGATGATGCGTATCCACCGTGAGCGCAAACAGCGCAAAACGTTTCTGCTGGCGCGAAAGTGCCTCATAGGTTTCAAACACCTCGTCCAACACGGTATCGTCGTAATAACCCCAGTTGTTGCGGTAGGTCGGATCGCTAACCTTGTCTTTGAGTTCCTGTGAACCGTACAGGCGCGCAGGGTCAAAGCCGTGAGAACGTAAAAAGACATCTTTACCCGCAAAGCGCAGGTCAGCGCCCTGAATAAACCAGTTTTCATAACCGGAATTTTTTAAAATATCGCCCAGGCAAACGTTCTGTGGGTAAAAACTGGAAAGGGAGGCGGAAGCATTTCCGTCGAAAGGGGCAAAAAGCGGGATACCGCACATCGATGCGACCATACCGGCAATGGTGTAATCCGTGCCGGGAAGCTGCTCGGTCTGGGTGAAGTCGATGCTTTGCTCTTTTTCCCGGCTGAGTTCGGGGGCCAGTCCAGGGAAGGCAATCGGGTCGAAGTAGGTCCGCTCCAGGCTTTCAGCATAAATATACACCACGTTAAGTGCGGGCTGCGCAATGCGCTTTTTCGGGACTTTATAGACGGTGGCAAAGTCGGAGTTTTCGCGCAGTGAGTGCGAGGTAATGAGAGAACTCACTTGCTGAAAGGCTGGCGTTGTTTGTACCGCGCCTGCGGCACAGGCAAAAGCCACCAGGCTCCAGCCTGAATGAAAGGGCCGCTCACGGCGGCGCAGCAGCCATGACAGGGCACAAAACAGTAAAAACAGCACGATGACCAGCCCAAGGGCGGGCACAACGTATTTACTCAGGCCGGCACCGGTGAGGCTGTTCGTTAAGGTATACACTACAGCGTCAGTAATGCCGTCGCCGGTAAAATAATTACTGGCGAACAGCGTGGCGTTGAGCAGCACGAACAGCATTAACAAGCACAAGGTGAGGGAAAACCAGATTCTGCTTCGGCCTGCTTTACAGGAATAAACAGCAATCGCGGTCAGAAAAAGTATCACTGACACGAATTCAGACAACGTCAAATCCTCTTATCGTATGAATATGTCTCTTATCAACAGGGGGACATTCCATGGATTTTTGACTCAATCTATAGTGGCTGTCATCAGGCTGCAACATCTCTGCGCAGATTTGGCTGCAGACTCACAGTACAGTCAATTCGACGTTAAACAGGGGCGAAGTGCCCGGCGATTTCTAATGAAACGGCCGGGCAGGGGGCGGATTACGCGCGTTGTTCCTGCGGCGCTGAAAGTCTGGCGGGAGAGGATGGGCTGTCGTGCATCGCTTCTCCGACCAGGCTGGCACGATTGTAAAAGCGTAACCGCAGGTTAAAATCGAGCTGCGCGCGCGCACTGTCACTGAGCCGGATGACCGGCGGCGGCGTGAGCGGACGCTGCTGAAACAGAACAGAGCGCACACAGGCATCGTTGCTGCCAGCATGCACCTGCTGATAATAGCCGACGCTGGCTTCCGCTTTACGTAACCTGGTATTAACCCGACGATGCTCATCCATAGCCAACTGATGTGCCAGCGCCGTGAGTTCGTCACCGGGGTTGCTGAGATTCTGTTGCACTGCAGGGAAATCACTGCGTTTCATTAACTCCAGCAGATAGTTTTGTCTCCCCACGTATTTTACCGGGGCCAGTTGTTTCAGCCATTCACGAATAAAGGGGTTTTGAGCAGGTGCCGCGATAAAGCCGGTTTCAATCATCGGTCTGAGTGGGTTAACCGTGTTTTGCTGACGATAATATCCCAGCACATCCATGGGGCGGTCGCTTTGGGCCTGATGGACCCAGGCAAGATCCTCGAACAGCAACGTGTTGCAGTCGATGCTGATGCCACCGTAGCGTAATAATAGCTCCAGCCGGATGATGTCGCTTTTTAGCTGCGGAGTCAGATCGGAAGAGACAAATTGCACATCCGGCAGCCACTGTCCCAGCGTCTGAGGGGTAAGCAGGTGGATCTCATGATCCGGATTATCACGGCAAATTTTACTGGCGTTAAGGGCAACGGAAGCAGGTAGCCGGTCGCCGGGCCAGTACAGCCAGACTTTTTTAGCAATGGCAGGCAGGGTCTTAGGTACGGATTCCAGCAGCACGTCCTGTTCCAGCGTAGGATCGTATTCAGGCGCGCTTACGGCCCGGTGTTGTTTAATCGTCCACAGCATGCGGCTGGTGAAAGCAAGTTTTTCCCATTGACGCCAGAGATGATGCAAGGAACGGCGGTGTGAATTCATGTTTCACCTGTTATTTTGATTATAGTGTTTATGCCAGTCGGCAAAATAAGGGCTTAAGCTGTCATCCCGTATATAAACCGCCATAAACGCAGACATGCTGCGCTGCGCAATTTTTATTGTATTTCCCTGGTGATGGTTCAATGGCGAGCCACGACAGTTTCTGTGCACATGCGTGACGTGAGCGGCCGCGACTCATTTATTTAATAGAACACAATTCAACAATTCGCTATTCCTGATGGAAACTTTAGGATAAAACGGAAATAAGCCTTCGCCTGAAATAAAAATAAATATTTATTTACGCTAATGTTTTATTCCGCTATGGCAATATCTTTATATCGACAGAGGGGGCGTTTTTCTGTCATGAAACCGATAAACAGTGCGCGAGTATGAGCATCAGTGCGGAATCGAGATAAGTGAAATATTCAGCATGATTAATGAATTTACAGATGTGCGCAGCCTGACAGTCATTGTCTACGCTTTAGCTATACAGACGAAAAGGAGATGACATGCCGTTTGAATCTCGAGGATTACTGGCGATTGACAGGCAAACCAGACGGGCGCTGTTTCTCGATCCTGACACCTTTGACGTCAGCCAGGCCGTGGACGTTATCCCAACGCGACTGCACGAGCTTTTGATGCTCGCGCCCTGGGAAAAGGCTTTTCTCCCTCTGTACGGTGACGATATGCAAGGCGATGCGCCTCATCCTGGCCATAAAGTGGCGGTCATTGATTTACGACAGCGGGCGATTAATGACTATATCGACCTCTCACCGTCACAAGCGCCGCACAGCGGTCAGTTAGGGCGCGACGGCAAAGTGTATCTGTGCTGTGAAAATCCTACTGTCGTGGTGGTGATCGATCCCCTTACCCACCGCGTTGAAAAGACGATTCCCATTCCACTTGATAATACCCATCGCCTGACGCTTTCACCCAGCGGCCGCAAGCTCTTTACCGACAATGAGCAGGATGCCACCATTACCGTCGTCGACCTGTGCGAAGCGGAAGGGCGAGTCATTGATACCATCCTGATGCCCGGCCCGGTTTCAGGCCTTACTGCATCACCCAGGCATCCCTATCTCATCGCCAGCGCCGCCGATGTGCCGCTGCTCTATGTCGTCGATCGCCAGAGCCATCGAATCCGCCAGCGTCTGGCGCTTCCTGGCCATCAACAGCCCTGTCAGAAGGTTCGCTTTAGTCCGGATGGCGAGTATCTGATGGCGATCGGGCACCAGGAACCCATCGTCACGCTTTTTGATGAATTACTGAATCCTTTGGGGCATATAGCGCTGACTCACCAGCCGCTGGATGGCTGTTTCAGTCCGGACAAGAAACGGCTATTGATCACCCATGATGATAACCGGACGCTGAGCGTCATTGATCTGGTACAGAAAACCGTTCTTGCGACAACCGAGGTGGGGGCTGGCTACGAAACGCTGAGCTACTTTCAAATTGGTTAAATAAAGGGGCGATGGTAGATGGCCGAACTCCAGTGGCGGCTGCTGGCGTGTTTTTCCGCCTGCCAGCCGCGCTTACGCAATTCACGGGCAATCATCTTGTTCATAATGCCGTGCCCCAGCAACAAAACCGTACCCTGCTGCGACAGGGCGATCAGCCGATCGGCGGCACGCGAGGCGCGGGCGCGCGCATGCTGCAGCGACTCGGTCTCCCCGGCATAGCCACAAAACCACATGGCGCGCAGGATGGCCTGCCAGACAAAGGTGGGTAACTGAATGCGATCAGCCCGGAGCAAAGGAATACCGACTTCACTGAACAGCGCATCAACGTGATGGGGATGCAGTCCGAGGCGCTCCAGCGAAGAGTGGGCGCGGGGTAGAGGACTGCAGACCACAACCGCCGCTTTTCTGGCGATGCTGATGCTGCGATCGGGCGGGCCATCGCTCACCAGTGACAGATCATAGGCTTCACACCAGTCTGCCAGTCCCTGTGCGCTTAAACGTCCGGCAAAAGGGTGGTCAGGTTTACCATGTCGCATCAGGATAATGGTCATAATGATTTAACGGCGTTCTCCGGTTTATGCGCCAGTCAGGTATATCTGAGGATGCGGTATGTGGCAATCGCTGCCTGTGCTGTCATCAGGCAGTCACACCAATGTGCGACAACATCAGGCGATGAAAGGGTCAGACAGCCAGTTTGGCTTAATGTTAAAAGAAAAGTGCCTCTGGTTCCGATGTATGCTGTTTTTTTGTGCGCCGGGTCGGGATTAACCGCCTGATTTTGCGCTTAAAATGGCATATTAATGAAGCTTGATAGTGAAGGAAATCTAACAAATTTTCTCAAAGGCTATTGATTTATCTACGCGCGTAGATACACTAGCTTCCAGTGATTGCTCACGGTGCTCGATGCACGGTAGGCCGATCGAGGATCAAGTTACATTCGCCAGATTAATACGACCGCTGAAATATACAGCGGCGAAGCTCGCGATACTGCGGATTCCAACACCAGGGAATCTTTAACTTTCCTTTCATCATGGTTAGCCAACTGAATGTCGCCACCGGGGCGTTCTGCTCGTAGTCAGGGAACCGTCTCTCGGAATGGCATTTATCGATCTGCATATTTTCAAGGGACAGCGTTTATGACGGCACAGCACTCCGTTACGCAGCAGGCAGCACAGCCTTCCACCTCCGCCGCTGATGAGCGGTTTACTACCCCAGCCGGCCGCAAAGATTTTTGGCGCGCGACGGTTTCATGCTGGTTAGGGACGGCAATGGAGTACGCGGATTTCGCACTCTATGGCCTCGCCGCCGGCATTATCTTCGGTGATGTTTTCTTTCCTGAACAAACCCCCGCCATGGCGCTGCTTGCCAGCTTTGCAACCTGGTCGGTTGGATTTGTTGCCCGCCCTATCGGCGCGTTATTTTTTGGCTGGCTGGGCGATCGAAAAGGTCGCAAAGTCGTCATGGTAACCACCATTATTCTGATGGGCGCATCCACAACCCTAATCGGCTTGATTCCCAGCTACGCCTCCATTGGCATCTGGGCGCCTGCCTGTCTGGTTCTGCTACGTTTCAGTCAGGGGTTTGGCGCAGGCGCTGAGCTTTCCGGCGGAACCGTGATGCTGGGAGAATATGCGCCGGTTAAGCGGCGTGGCCTGGTGTCTTCCGTTATCGCCCTCGGCTCTAACAGCGGCACGCTGCTGGCATCGCTTGTCTGGCTGCTGGTGGTGCAGATGGATAAACAAAGCCTGCTGGAATGGGGATGGCGTATTCCCTTCCTGAGCAGCGCCGTCATTGCCCTTGTGGCACTTTGGATCCGCCGCAACCTGCGGGAAACCCCGGTGTTCGAGCGCAAGAAAGCGCAACTGGAAGCGGAGCGGGCGAACCTTATCGCCACGCAGCATCAGACGGTTGATACGCGCCCCTTCTTTCAGCGTACCCGTGCTTTCTGGACCATGGTCGGCTTACGTATTGGCGAAAACGGTCCCTCTTATCTGGCGCAGGGTTTTATCGTCGGGTATGTCGCTAAGGTTCTGATGGTCGATAAATCCGTGCCGACCACGGCGGTCTTTATTGCCTCGCTGCTTGGCTTCCTGATTATTCCCCTGGCCGGCTGGCTGTCAGACCGCTTCGGTCGCCGGGTCGTTTATCGGGTTTTTTGCCTGTTGCTGATGATTTATGCCTGGCCAGCCTTTACGCTGCTGGATACGCGCGAACCTGCGATTGTTATCCCGGTTATCGTGGTGGGCATGGCGCTGGCTTCTCTGGGCATCTTTGGCGTCCAGGCGGCCTGGGGCGTGGAACTGTTTGGCGTGAACCACCGTTATACTAAGATGGCCGTGGCCAAAGAGCTGGGCTCGATTATTTCAGGTGGCACTGCACCTTTGGTGGCGGCGGCGATGCTGTCGTACACCGGGCACTGGTGGTCCATTGCGATCTATTTCTCTGCGATGGCTTCCATTGGTTTCCTGACTACCTTTGTGGCACCGGAAACGCGCGGGCGCGATCTTAATCTGCCAGAGGACGCCATCTGAATACGATGAAGTTACATGGCAAGCGGCATTAGATGAGGAGGGCGAAGTGGCGAAACCGGTAAAAACGACGGTCACGCGCAACGACGTGGCAAAAGCCGCAGGGACCTCGGTTGCCGTGGTCAGTTACGTCATTAATAACGGACCACGCCCGGTCGCGGATGCCACCCGTCAGCGGGTGCTTGCCGCCATCGAGCAAACCGGCTATCGCCCGAATGCCGCCGCCCGCGCCCTGGCGTCAGGCCACACCAAAACCTTTGGGCTGGTGGTGCCGAATATCAGCAACCCCTTTGTCGCGTCGATGGCGCACATGCTGCTGCAGGAGTCGCTCAATCACGGGCATGTAATGCTGCTTGGTGATGCAGGCGACGATCGCAAACGGGAGCTGGAGCTGATTCAGGGGCTACTGAATCGTCAGGTCGACGGCCTGTTTTATAACAGCGTGGATCGCCATCCTTTCATTGATATCATCACAGCCAGCGGGACACCGCTGGTTATGCTTGATCGGGTTGAAGCGCAGCCCGGGGTCAGCATGTTACGGGTGGATGAGCGACAAGCCGCCTTTCAGGTGTGCGCACATTTGCTGAGCCATGGTTATCAGCAGGTCGGCATGATTAGCGGACCGCTGGATATGCTCAATGCCCAGGATCGTATTCAGGGCTGGCGTGACGCGATGCAGGCGCACAATGTACAGATTGATGAATCACTGATTTTCCCCACCACCTATACCCGTGAGGGCGGTTATCAGGCAACGCTGCGCATGATAGCCAGCCAGAAGCTGCCCCGCGCGCTGTTTGCCAGTAACGAAGGCCAGGCCATTGGCTGTATCCGCGCCTTGAGTCAGCACGGCATTCGCGTGCCGAAAGATGTCGCGCTGGTCTGCTTTAATGGCACAGAACAGTCTGCCTATCACGTTCCGGCATTAACGACCGTGCGTCAGCCGGTAAAAGAGATGGCACGCTGCGCTATCCATATGTTGAAACAGTGGAATGGCGAGGCACGCATTGAATCGTTTCCACACCATCTTGAAATTGGTGAATCTTGTGGCTGTCGGCCATCACAGGCCAGAGTAAATAAACCAAATAATGAAAAGACTGATTATTGATTGTGATCCGGGGAATGGTATTGCAGGGGCGAACACGGATGACGGCCTTGCACTTTCTCTGGCATTAGCCTCACCAGGGCTGTCGTTAGAATTAATTACCACCGTAGCAGGGAATACGCCGAGTGATGTCGGTGCGCGGGTCGCCAAAGATTTGGTGACACGGCTGGGCTGTGCCGTGCCTGTCGTGCAGGGGGCCCGTCAGGCATTGTGTGAAGATCCCGGCCCCTGGCGCGCTGTGCTGGACAAGCGGGTTGAACAGCTCAATCTGCTGTCACTCTGGCAGGGCGTTCCTCAGCCTGCCATGTTAGAGGCCGATGCAACGGATGCCGCGCAGGCGATGGGGCAACTCATCTGCGATAACCCCGGCGAAATCACGCTGATTGCGATTGGCCCACTCACCAATGTGGCGCTGGCCATGCAGCGTTTTCCGGACATGGCGGAATCGGTGGCAGAGATAGTGATTATGGGCGGCGTTTTTGCGCTGGATGATTACATCAAAGACACCAATTTCGGCATCGATCCGGAAGCTGCTCATCAGGTATTACACAGCGGCGCCGCCATTACGCTGCTCCCCATGGATGTCACCACGCAAACGCTGCTGACTCAGGACGATCTGACGCGCATGACCTGTCGCGAACATCCGCTGACGCGCTTTGTGCATGACACCTTGCAGCCCTGGATCGACTACTCAATGCAAACCCGTCGCCTGGCCGGATGCTGGATCCATGATGCGCTGGTCGTCGCCTGGCTGCTTAATCAGCGCGTGGCATGGGGAACGGACTACCGTGTTGATATTGAGCTTCGTCCGGGCGCGACGCGCGGTAAAACCTGGCGCTATCGGCAACCACTGCGTCTGGACGTGGGTATTCCGCCTGACGCCGGCGCGCTGGTGCATGTGTTGCACAGTGTGGATAACGCGCTCCTGCTGTCAATCATTGAGCAGGCCTTTAACCACCTCCCCGAGTAAAACCCAGGCGATTCGTCGCCTGGATTCTCTGCCGTCAGACACGCTTTCTTACAGCCTGATCCACTGCCTGACAATTGCGCGGTACGCTCTCCTCTAGAACATGATGTATACATTTGATTAACAATTACATCACTCTCCGACAGCGGCTAGGAACGTTATGGGCGATGCGCCAGAGTGTCTCACAGAGGAGACGTGTATGCTTGACTGGACATCGACCCAGCGCAACGTTGCTTTCGCCTGTTTTGCCAGTTGGACGTTGGACGCATTCGATTTTTTTATTCTGGTGTTTGTACTGAGTAACCTTGCTCAGTACTTCCACAATTCTGTCACCGATGTGTCCGTCGCCATTATGCTAACGCTGGCGGTGCGCCCGATTGGCGCGCTACTGTTTGGGCGGATGGCGGAGAAATATGGCCGTAAGCCGATCTTAATGCTGAACATTGTCTTTTTCTCCGTGTTCGAACTGCTGTCTGCCTGGTCACCGACCTTCGCTGCATTTCTGGCTTTCCGCATTTTCTATGGTATAGCCATGGGCGGCATTTGGGGCGTAGCCTCTTCGCTGGCAATGGAAACCATTCCCGATCGCTCCCGCGGTCTGATGTCGGGACTTTTCCAGGCCGGCTATCCGTGCGGTTACCTGCTTGCATCCATCGTCTTTGGTTTATTTTTTGATGCGGTGGGCTGGCGCGGCATGTTCCTCATCGGGGCTGTTCCGATTCTGCTGTTACCCTTTATCTATTTCAACGTCCCTGAATCGCCCGTGTGGCTGGCGGCACGTGAGCGCAAAGAGAGCAGCGCACTGATGCCGATACTGCGCCAGCACTGGAAAATCTGCATCTACATGGTGCTGTTAATGGCCTGCTTTAACTTCTTTAGTCATGGTACGCAGGATCTTTACCCGACTTTCCTGAAAGTGCAGCACCAGTTTGATGCCCACACCGTGAGTATTATTGCCATCAGCTATAACATTGCCGCTATGCTGGGTGGCATCTTCTTCGGCACGCTGTCTGAACGTATTGGCCGCAAGAAAGCCATTATTATCGCCGCATTGCTGACGCTGCCGGTGCTGCCGCTGTGGGCCTTTTCCAGCGGTTCATGGGCTATTGGTCTTGGTGCCTTTTTGATGCAGTTTATGGTGCAGGGCGCATGGGGCGTGATACCGACTTACCTGAACGAACTGGTGCCGGGGAATGCAAGAGCGGTATTGCCCGGCTTTGTTTATCAGTTAGGTAATCTCATTGCGTCCGTCAACGCGACGCTGCAGTCACGTATTGCTGAAGCGCACGGTGGCAACTACGGGCTCGGTATGGCCATCGTAGCGGGAACCGTGGCCGTATTGATTTGTGTTTTTGTCGCCTTTGGCCGCGAAACGCGCGGAATTAAAATTTCCGGCGCGATGGCAAAGCAGACACATTAACGCGTTTCACAGACGTCTACCCATTTTGCCGCAGTAAGTTCAGCCATCTGCTGCGGCGAAATGCGTACGGCACTGTGAACCGCGCCCGCGGCGGGCAACACTTCATCAAAGCTTTTTAACGAGATATCACAATATACCGTGACCGGATTTTCCAGGCCAAAAGGGCAAACCCCGCCAACCGGATGCCCGGTCCAGTTGATCACTTCGTCCACGCTTAACATCCGCGCTTTGGCACCCAGGACGGCTTTGAGTTTGCGGTTGTCTAGCCGCGCATCGCCACGGGTCACCACCAGGATCACCTCATTCTTGACCTTGAGGGAAAGGGTTTTGGCGATTTGTCCCGGCGCCACACCGTGAACGCGAGCCGCCATTTCTACCGTTGCCGTACTGTAAGGCATCTCAATGATGTCGATTTCCGGCGCACGCTCGGCAAAAAACTGGCGTACAGACTCCAGGCTCATTTTTCTCTCCATGCTAATTGAAGGCGTAAAAATTGCCACAAGCCCGCAGCGGTGTAAACGAGAGAGAGAAAGAATAGGTAACAGAATGCATAGCGGCGAGAGGGCTGGGGAAGGGCAGAGGCAAAACGAGAGGGCGCTAAGGGGCTGACGCGGTTTTATCTCTTCCTGTTTTCACTAAGTGCCGCCGGATAACATGGCTATCCGGCACGCACTTATATGACGTCACTCGTCGCGGGGCTGGGAACACCGGGCAGATCTTCCCAGGCCAGAATCGTATTTCGCCCCTGATTTTTTGCGACGTATAATGCGCGATCAGCATTGGCAACGGCCTGATCAAATTCATTGTCGTAAATCGGCGCAATACCTGCACTAATGGTGACATGCGTCGAAACGCGCTCATTAAATAAATGGGGAATTTCCAGATTTACCACATATTGGCGAATTCTTTCCGCCAGCTTCATAGCGATTGATGCATTGACGTTGGTCATTAATACTAAAAACTCTTCTCCGCCGTAACGTGTTACCACATCGCGTGAGCGTACCGCATCGCGAATGGCAACCGAAACGCGTGCCAGCGCCTGATCACCCATCGCATGACCATAATTATCGTTGTAAGCCTTAAAGTGGTCGATATCTAACAGCAACACATAATGACTGCCGACATGATTATCCAGAATGTTATCAAGGCGATTTTTCAGTCCGCGTCGGTTATATAAGCCTGTTAAGGGATCGAGCATACTGAGGTCGCTGAATGACTCTTTTTCTTCATACAATTGATACATTAAGCGCAGCGTAAAGTCTTCCGAACGGCGTCGCATCAGATGTTGCAATGAAAAGCCAATCAAGGGTAAGGCAATCGTCAATAAAATCAACGGCAGATGTTGCCCGTGATCCAGCATGAGCACTGTTAACATGGAAGGCGTAATGTGCAGGCAAAACGCGACCAAATAATCGCTCAGTGCAATGGCGCTGATAAAAAAAACGCACAGCAGACTGACAATCAAAAAACCGCCATCGTCAATTAAAACAGAATGATAGCGATACTGAATATGCCATGCCCATAGCCCGCCCAGGATGAGCGCGATGGGATTTAACAGCGGTAATTTTAGTTTAGTTTTTATTAAACACGTGCTCAGCATGGTCAGGCTAATGAACGCCACCATCATCACCGGCACGGTGATTTGTGTTTCATTATTTTCGGCCAAAGGGAGCAGACAAAATAGCGAAACGGATGCGTTTAAAAACAAAAAGAGCATCAACGAGAGGCGGTATTTGCTGTGTTTCAATTCATCATAAGATTCTATTTTCATTATTCATACTCGTGACGGCCCTGAAATAACAAAGCAAAAACCGGCGCAGGATTTCAGCCGGTCGACAGGCATTATATTGCTGTTATAAAAAGTGTAATCAGTTGCAATTTAACATTTTCTTGTTTAGCTGTCATCTTCCCGCCCGCCTGTAAAAAAACAAGCTGAAAGTTGAGAATTATTATCATATGATAATGGGAATGGTTATCATATCGGATTGACTAAAACGGCTCACAGGTGGTCAGGGGGAAGGCAATGCGCGGTATCAAACTGGATAGTGCATGGGGAAGTATGCTGGCATGTGCGGCAATACCGGTAATAACAGCATGGCAGCCTACCTTTGAGCAGTGGCGCATCGTGATGTTAATCGCGTTATTGCTCACCCTGCTTATGTTGTTTAATCAGCGCATGCGGCACTATGTATTGCTGCCTTCCTGTCTCGCGCTGGCAGGCGGCATTGCGGCAACAGGCTTCAAATTCAGCGGGCTGTAGTCTGTCCGAGGAGTGAAACGGGTAACGCAAGGGAAAGGAAAATGCAGGGATAATAGAGTGGGAATGACAACGTTGGTGCGAAGAGAGGGACTTGAACCCTCACGTCCGTTAAGACACTAACACCTGAAGCTAGCGCGTCTACCAATTCCGCCACCTTCGCATCGAGTTGTCTTTTCATATCACCGCAATGGTGCGAAGAGAGGGACTTGAACCCTCACGTCCGTTAAGACACTAACACCTGAAGCTAGCGCGTCTACCAATTCCGCCACCTTCGCGCAGTGCTCGCGATATGAAATATGTGATTTTGGTGCGAAGAGAGGGACTTGAACCCTCACGTCCGTTAGGACACTAACACCTGAAGCTAGCGCGTCTACCAATTCCGCCACCTTCGCATACCCGCAATACGTTACCGTATTACAACCACGGAGGCGCATTTTAGAGATTTTACTCAATGCGTCAACACATATTTCGCCAGACGGAAACGATCGCTGCAAAAAGCAACGTTTTCAGCCTGGCGACGCGCTAAAACGGCGAAAAAGGCAGAGAAAATGTATTAACGGGCTTTGGCACCGCGACCGTAAACCGCACGATAAACTTTAAAGCGGCCGGTTTGCGCCAGCACTTCGTGATTGCCAAAGGCTTCGTCCAGCACCTGGGGATAAGGCAGGAAGGCGTTCGCGACAATGCGCAGCTCTCCACCGCTGTTCAGGTGCTTAACGGCACCCCGGATCAGCGTTTGGGCGGCATCCAGGCTGGTCTGCGTGCCTTCATGGAACGGCGGGTTAGAGATAATCATATCAAAGCGCCCGGTCACGTCGGAAAAGACGTTACTGGCAAAGACTTCGCCTTCCAGGCCGTTAGCGGCCAGCGTGGCTTTACTGGCCTCGATGGCGGCGGCATGCACGTCACACAGCCACAGGCGCACTTTAGGTGAATGCGCCGGTAACGACGCGGCGATCACGCCTGCGCCGCAGCCGATATCCAACACTTTCCCTTTGGTGTGCGGCGTGAACGTGGATAGCAGTAATGCGCTGCCCGCATCCAGACCGTCGCGGCTGAATACGCCGGGTAACGTATGAATGGTCAGATCATCCAGCTGGTAGCTGTTACCAAAGGCCGATGCATCAAAGGCTGGCTGCTTCTCCAGACGACCATGATAAAGACCACAGCGGCGTGCACTGTCGATTTTTTCCAGGGTCACCCACTGCTCCAGCATCCCTTCCGCACTGCGCACGCCGCTGCGGTTTTCGCCTACCACAAAGACATCGCAGCCAACCGGCAGCAGAGACAGCAGATTTTGTAACTGGAATTGCACTTCCGGTTTGTTCTTGGTCCAGAAGTAAACCAGCGTATCGCAGCCCTGAACATCCTCTGCCTGAGCGACCAGTCCATAACGCGCCTGTTCCCCCATACGGCGGCTCAGGTTTTGCCAGTGATGATATTGCTGAGTGTGCACGCGTGAAGAGGCGGTCTCAAGCTGTGCGGGCAGGTCATCCTGCAGATCGCCAGCAAATAAAACGTGGCGGGCGGTAAATTCATCACTGTGGCGCAGAATGACTTCGCTGGCCGGGGTAAAAGCAGACATGTAGGGCTCCTGTAAGATCTGAGCGGAGATTATAGTGGTTTGTTGGCGCATGTTCGATGGGTTTGCTAGCATAGCGTCGCATTCAGCGAGCAAAGCAGGTATATCATGACGTCCAGGCGCGACTGGCTTTTACAGCAAATGGGGATTACGCAGTATCAACTGCGCCGCCCGCGCGTGCTCCAGGGCGAGATCGCCGTACGGCTTTTGCCGGATACGCAGCTGATTATTGTGGCGGAGAATCCGCCAGGTTTGCAGGAACCCATCCTGCGTGATGTCCTGCACACGCTCAGTCTTAAACCGACGCAGGTGATGACCGTAACGCCTGACCAGCTGCAAATGCTGCCGGAAACGCTCAACTGCGCGGGCTGGCTATTGGGCGTTGAGAGCGAACAAACCTTTAATGGCGTTGCCTTAACCAGCGCTTCTTTTAATGAACTGCTTAGCAGCGGTGCCGCCCGGCGCGCGCTCTGGCAACAGATGTGTGAACATGACAGCCATTTCTTTCCTCACGCCTGACGCGATTCCTGAGGCCTTTGCTATTGAATGTCGCAGCCATGCATTCCCCTGGCGCGAAGAGACCTTTAACAGCAATCAGGGCGAACGTTTTCTGAATCTGCGGTTGGATGTCGATAACCAGATGGCCGCCTTCGCGATCACCCAGGTGGTTCTGGATGAAGCGTCGCTGTTTAATATTGCTGTCGACCCGGCTTATCAACGGCGCGGCCTTGGCCGGGCGCTGCTGCAGCATTTAATCGATCAACTGATTGCGCGCGATGTCATGACATTGTGGCTGGAGGTGCGTGCGTCAAATGCACCCGCCATCGCGCTGTACGAACAGCTGGATTTCAACCAGGTCAGCCGCCGTCCCCACTATTATCCCACCGCCAGCGGCCGTGAAGATGCACTGATCATGGCGCTCACGCTGTAGCCGTTTCTGAGGAGTTTTGATGTTAGATAACTGGGATTGCATCCTGTTTGATGCGGATGACACGCTGTTTCACTTTGACTCGTTTGCCGGCCTGCAACGTCTGTTTGCCGGATACGATGTGCAGTTCACCGACCAGGATTTTGCGGATTACCAGGCGGTCAACAAGCCACTCTGGGTGGAGTATCAAAATGGCCAGCTGTCCGCACTGGAGCTCCAGACCCGCCGTTTTGTCGGCTGGGGGCAGAAACTCAGCGTGGCACCGGCGATCCTTAACGATGGCTTTTTGTCAGCCATGGCGGAAATTTGTCTGCCGCTCGAGGGTGCAGTCAGCCTGATGACGCTGCTGCACGGCCGCGTCAAAATGGGCATCATCACCAACGGCTTTACCGCGCTGCAGCAGCGTCGTCTGGAGCGTACCGGCTTTCTCGAGTACTTCTCTGCACTGGTGGTGTCAGAAGAAGTGGGCGTGCCTAAACCTGACGCCAGGATTTTTGACTATGCGCTCGAACAGATGGGACATCCGCAACGCGATCGCGTGTTGATGGTTGGCGATACGCCAGAATCAGACATCCTCGGCGGCATGAATGCGGGCGTTAAAACCTGCTGGATCGACCACGGCTCGCGCCCGCTGCCCGAATCGATCAAACCGGACTGGCGGGTGAATACGTTATCCGAGCTGGAAGCGCTGCTAAAAGGCTGATCCTGGCGCGTTACGCGGATCTGGAAAGCAAAAGGCCCTTAAGACGGGCCTTTTTTCATCGAGTGGGTTGGTGAGGCATGAGAGCAATGTCTGGCAGGCGGTAAAGTAAACCGCGCCGGGCCGTCGCGTCAGACCGAGGGGTTTGCGGTATCGTCCTTTTTCTCGTCCTCATCATCATCCTCTTTCACAGGCGTACTGGCCGTGAGCAGGAACGGAGACTGCTGCCAGCGCGTGCGGCGGTCACGCAGTAACGTACGGCTGAGGATGATGCCAATCGCCAGCGCCAGCAGCATCATCAGGCGCAGAATATTCGTGGTGTTATCCACCTGACGCGATTCGGTGACCAGCACGTGCGTATCCAGCGTCACCCGCAGAAACCCTGCGGGGCCGTTGCCGCCGGTGAGCGGTTGAACGATTTGGTGATTGAAGTAGCTTCCCGCGCGTTTGCCATCCAGCGCCAGCCGATCGCGCACGTTAATATTTTCGCCGCTGTGCGCCACCAGGCTGCCATCGCCTGCATAGACGGACGCATCCAGAATACGGCTGTTTTCGGTCATCTGATTAATAATGGCTTCAATCTGACTGCGGTTGTCTTCGCTGTTATCCATCAGGGGCTTAAGACTGAACGCCACCTGGCGGGTCAGCGTTTGAGCCAGCTCTTCTGCCTGTTCAGAACGCGCCATTTGATGGCCAAGGCTAAACCAGGATGCGCCTTGCATAAGCACCACTAACAGCGCCAGCGAAATCAAAACGATCACCGTGCGATGTAAGCGAAATTTCAGTGCGGTTTTAGCCATTAATTATCCGAATCACGTTACGACAGAAAGCCTGGATATTATGTTGCCAGAAGCAGCGCAGACAAGGTAGCCTCTTGCGTGGTTTTGTTGTTCCTACAGGAGCCCTGATGTCAAATCATCTTACCTGGTGCGATCTGCCTGCTGATGTCTCTCTCTGGCCGGGGTTGCCCCTTTCACTCAGCGGTGACGAAGTCATGCCGCTGGACTATCGTGCGGGTCGAACCGGCTGGTTACTCTATGGTCGCGGCCTGGATAAACAGCGTTTGACCGATTATCAGCACCAGCTTGGTGCCGCGATGGTGATCGTCAGTGCCTGGAACGTAGACGACTACCAGGTGATTCGTCTGGCAGGTTCCCTGACGCCGTTTGCCAGCAAACTGGCGCACGATCTGGCGCTGGATGTGGCACCGCTCGGGAAAATCCCGCATCTGAAAACGCCGGGCCTGCTGGTCATGGACATGGACTCCACCGCGATCCAAATCGAATGTATCGACGAGATAGCCAGACTGGCGGGCTGCGGCGAGCAGGTGGCAGAGGTCACCGAGCGGGCGATGCGCGGCGAGCTGGATTTTACCGCCAGCCTGCGCCAGCGCGTGGGCAAGCTGAAAGATGCCGACGCCAATATTCTTAAACAGGTACGCGATGAGCTGCCGTTAATGCCAGGCTTAACCACGCTGACCAAAAAATTGCAGGCGCTGGGCTGGCAGGTGGCTATCGCCTCTGGCGGCTTTACCTATTTTGCGGAGTTCCTGCGCGACAAGCTGCATCTGTCGTCCATCGCGGCTAACGAACTGGAAATCCGCGACGGTAAACTCACGGGTGAAGTGCTGGGCCAGATTGTGGATGCCCAGTACAAAGCCGAGACGTTAAAAAAACTGGCGAAGCGGTTCGGGATTGCGCCAGAACAAACCGTCGCCGTGGGTGACGGGGCGAATGATTTGCCGATGATCAAAGCCTCGGCGCTGGGCATTGCTTACCACGCCAAACCGAAGGTCAATGAGCAAACGGCCGTCACCATTCGCCATGCCGATTTAATGGGCGTGTTTTGCATCCTGACCGGAAGCCTGATTCACGAAGAGCGTTAACTGAGGAGTTGTTTTGGCCAAAGCGGCAAAACGCGCATTTGTTTGTAACGAGTGTGGCGCAGATTATCCGCGCTGGCAGGGGCAATGCAGCGCCTGTCACGCCTGGAACACCATTACCGAGGTACGGATTGCCGCCTCACCCGCTGCAGCGCGCAATGAGCGCCTCAGCGGTTATGCGGGCAGTGCCGGGACCAGTCGGGTGCAAAAGCTGTCCGAAATCAGCCTGGAAGCCTTGCCCCGTTTCTCGACCAGCTTTAAAGAATTTGACCGTGTGCTGGGCGGTGGCGTGGTGCCCGGCAGTGCCATTCTGATTGGTGGTAATCCCGGGGCCGGTAAATCCACTTTGTTGCTGCAGGTCATGTGCCGCTTAGCGCAGAACATGAAAACGCTGTATGTCACCGGCGAAGAATCTTTACAGCAGGTGGCAATGCGCGCCCATCGGCTGGGTTTGCCGACTGAAAACCTGAACATGCTGTCGGAAACCAGCATCGAACAGATCTGCCTGATCGCCGAGCAGGAAGCGCCGCAAATCATGGTCATCGACTCCATCCAGGTGATGCACATGGCCGATATCCAGTCTTCACCCGGCAGCGTCGCCCAGGTGCGCGAAACCGCCGCTTATCTGACGCGCTTTGCCAAAACACGCGGCGTGGCGATTATCATGGTGGGCCATGTCACCAAAGACGGATCGCTGGCCGGGCCGAAGGTCCTTGAGCACTGTATCGACTGTTCGGTGCTGCTGGATGGCGATGCCGATTCGCGCTTCCGCACCTTGCGCAGCCATAAAAACCGTTTTGGTGCCGTGAATGAACTGGGGGTTTTTGCCATGACGGAGCAGGGCATGCGTGAGGTGAGCAATCCTTCCGCCATTTTCCTGTCGCGCGGTGAAGAGATTACGTCGGGCAGTTCGGTCATGGTGCTGTGGGAAGGAACCCGGCCATTGCTGGTCGAGATTCAGGCGCTGGTGGACCATTCGATGATGGGGAATCCCCGTCGTGTTGCCGTCGGGCTTGAACAAAACCGCCTGGCGATTCTGCTGGCGGTACTGCATCGTCACGGTGGATTGCAAATGGCGGATCAGGATGTGTTCGTCAACGTCGTGGGCGGCGTGAAAGTCACAGAAACCAGCGCCGACCTGGCGCTGATGCTGTCAATGGTTTCCAGCCTGCGCGATCGCCCTTTGCCGCAGGATCTGGTTATCTTTGGCGAAGTCGGGCTGGCCGGCGAAATTCGCCCGGTGCCCAGCGGCCAGGAACGGATTTCAGAAGCGGCTAAACATGGCTTCAAACGGGCGATTGTGCCTGCCGGTAACGCGCCGAAAAAGCCGATTGAGGGCATGCGCGTCTACAGCGCGAAAAAGTTGGCGGATGCGCTGGCGATTCTCGATGATCTTTAAGCTTTCCCCAATGCCCTTTTGCCGTAGCGCAAAAGGGCCGGTGAGGGACAACTGTCCTCACGTCGTTGATCATTTTTTGCAGGAGGCACCACATGTCGGCGTTTGATTATTTAAAAACGGCCATTCGCCAGCAGGGCCACACGCTACAACAGGTGGCCGATGCCAGTGGCATGACCAAAGGGTACTTAAGCCAACTGCTTAACGCGAAAATTAAAAGCCCCAGTGCACAAAAGCTGGAAGCCCTGCACCGTTTTCTCGGTCTGGAGTTTCCACGTCGCGACAAAAAAATTGGGGTGATATTTGGTAAGTTTTATCCGCTACATACCGGCCATATCTATCTGATCCAGCGTGCCTGTAGTCAGGTCGATGAGCTGCATATCATTATGGGCTACGACGAGCCGCGCGATCTGAGCCTGTTTGAAAACAGCGCCATGTCGCAGCAGCCTACCGTTAGCGATCGTCTGCGTTGGTTACTGCAAACCTTCAAGTACCAGAAAAATATTCGCATTCATGCCTTCGATGAAGAGGGCATTGAACCCTATCCACACGGCTGGGATGTGTGGAGTGCAGGGGTGAAAACCTTCCTGGACGAGCAGGGGATTGCCGCAGACTGCATCTATACCAGTGAAGCACCCGATGCCGAAATGTATCAACAGCACCTGGGCATTGAGACGATACTGATCGATCCAAAACGATCGTTTATGAATATCAGCGGCGCGCAGATTCGTCAGGATCCCTTCCGCTTCTGGGAGTATATTCCCACCGAAGTGAAGCCTTTCTTTGTACGCACCGTGGCCATTCTGGGCGGTGAGTCGAGCGGAAAGTCGATGCTGGTGAACAAGCTGGCGAACATCTTTAATACGTCCAGTGCGTGGGAATATGGCCGTGACTATGTTTTTTCCCATCTGGGCGGCGATGAGATGGCACTGCAGTATTCTGACTACGATAAGATCGCGCTGGGCCATGCACAGTACATCGATTTTGCGGTGAAATATGCCAATAAAGTGGCGTTTATCGATACCGACTTTGTCACCACCCAGGCCTTTTGCAAAAAGTATGAGGGACGCGAGCATCCTTTTGTTCAGGCAATGATTGATGAGTATCGCTTTGACCTGGTCATTTTGCTGGAGAATAACGTGCCCTGGGTGGCGGACGGATTGCGCAGCCTGGGCAGCTCTGTCGATCGCCGTGAGTTCCAGAGCATGCTGATCTCGATGCTGGGTGAAAACCACATCGATTTCGTTCATGTGCAGGAAGAAGACTACGATACGCGTTTCCTGCGCTGTATTGAACTGGTGAAAGGAATGCTGGGCGAACAGAGCCCGCTCTAAGGCTTTTACCTTCATACCGGGGCGGGGAAGGAACAAGACGTCGCCCCTTTAATGGCTATTTTTTATTCATATTATTCGTGCCCTCTCTAACCTGAACATGAGAAATAATGGCTCGTGAAAAACCACGTGCAGCCAAATAACGCGCGTAACATTAGAAAACAAAAAAAGAGATTTTGAATTCCCAGGTAACATTATTACGTATTTAAAAACTGATATTATTTCATTTCTTCTGTGTGTTGCTGTTAAATGTAAGTTCAATATTTTTAACTGGTTTATATTGAGGGAATGTTCTTAAGATAGAAATAATGATATACCCGGATGTAATAAGATGAAAAAGATTAGTATTGGTAGCGATGTGGTTTTTTATCCTGGGAAAAGGGAAATTATTAGTCATGATCAGACGGTGAAGTTGCACTCATCGGCCTCCTATTGTTTTGAATTGCTGATCGCGCGCCAGGGCGAAATTGTCGATCATGAAGCATTTTATCAATATGCCTGGCGCCGGTTCGGTATGGAAGTCAGTGCCAATGCCTTATATCAAAGTATTTCCCTGATCAGAAAAGCGCTGCTGGCATGCGATATCCGCCAGGACGTGATCAGAACAATTCCGCGTCGCGGCTTTATGCTTTCAAACGCAATCCTCATTGAGGAATCGACGACTGCGCCTGAAAAGCGTATTTCTGATGAGGAAGCAGTGGCTGGTAAATGTGCCCAGGAAGACGAACAGCGCATTTCGCGCTCACCTTCGGCCAGTGAAGATGAGGTTTTGCCAAATACGACGCAGCCCGTTATTCAGGATGATGAGAATATTTCAGAAAACCTCATTAATGACATGCCGCATTCTGAACCAAAATCAAAAAAACCGATCGGCGATCCTGAATCTGCTATATTAACACTCAGAAAAAGCGCAAATCGCTATGCGATTTCCCCCCGTCATCTGTTTGTGACAGGGCTGACGGGGTTGACGATACTGGTTTGTGGTTTTGCCATCATGGCCTTTTCACTTTACCGCCAGGAGATGGATTTTGTTAAACGCTTTGATATGAATGGATGCGAAATATATGGCAATGAAAAAGCGGATAACAGTCTGGTGGCACGAGTCGCTGTCGATATTAAAGTTGGTTGTACGGCGCGACGAAAAATTTTTATTACAGCGTTCACTAATGGTGAAAGAATTTCAGTTTTACAGTGTAAAAAGACCCTTTCACTTTTCGGCTCCCCGGACTGTGTTTCGTATTATTATATAAGGAGTCAGTGGTGAAGTTAACCTTTCTGTTGGCTGTAATCGTGATGACAGCAGCAGGCATTGTCGTATTTATGTTTCGACAGGATTCTGTCCATTGTATAGCAAACATTAATTACATCAGAGGCGGTGAGACATTTTCAGTGATCGCCTCTCACGATATGCGAAACGGTCAGGGTATTATTGCGATTACGGGCCGACTCACCGATAGCGCGCATAAGGTTATCAGCCTGAGTAAAATTATCCGTTTTACTTATCAGCGTGAGGGTAATCTGTATCTTGCGCGATCAACATTAATAGAACCCTCACCGGATAACCAAATGTCTTTAGAGGAGCAACAAAAGTGGCTGCCGGCATTTTTCATTAGCGTCGGGGCGACATTTCCGTTTGTCATTAAAAGGACAGGCCTGCAGACGTGGGTATTCTATTCTGGGCCGGTACCGCTTTACCTTTGCGAAAAGTGATGTCGTCAATGTGGCGTTCGCTGTCGTCGCGCGCACGGCCTGGCCTGTTGTTATCTTATGAAATGTCTCTTTATAGCAACACAGGGTTAACATTATCATATTGAATTTAAATATATTTTTTTGTTTTCTAAAGTATTCTTCACATAAGGTCAGAACACTTCACACACAGTTTTTCTCCCATGCCCCTTATGATTCTCGCCGCCAATGAGCATGTTTATTAATCAGAATCACAAGAGGGAACCAATGAAAGCCAGGTCTTTATCACTCGGCATGACAATTGCCTTATGCGGTGCAAGTTTTATTTCTTTTAATGCTTTTTCCGCATCACAAAATACCATTCGCTTTCAGGGCGAGGTCAATGCACAAACCTGTAACGTTAATGTCAATGATGCAACCGGTAGCCCGATTATTCTGCTGCCAACGGTTTCCACTACCGCGCTGAGTACGGCAAAATCAACCGCCGGAAAAACGCCTTTTACCATTAATTTAACCGGTTGTGTTGCACCGGCATCAGGATCAACGCAGGCAATTAATATTAATCTGGTCGGCAACAATATTTCATCGACTGGTGATTTACTGAATACCGGAACAGCGAAAAACGTGGCACTGCGTTTGCTGGATAGTAGTGATAAAGCGATCGATTTATCTGGCGGTGCGGCGACGGTCAGCGGCATGACGCTGGCGAGCGGAAGTACCAGCGCATCGCAAAATTTTTCGGTCGAATATTACAGCGACTCTGGAAGCGCTGGTGCAGGTACAGTTTTGAGTAGCGTCCAATATTCTGTCAGCTATCCATAACTATCAGGCCCTCTTTATTTAAGAGGGCAGGAGAAACCTGTGTTTAAATCTAGCGTTATTTTGTTGCTGATGCTGTCAGCCACTCTGTGTCAGGCGAGTGTGGTACTAAACGGTACCCGGATAATTATTGATGGTTCGAAAAATGATAAGACCATCCAGTTTACTAACGCAGGCGATCAGCCTGCGCTTATTCAAATTCAGGCAGTGAATCCTGATGCAAATTCAACGCCGCCCTTTGTGGCGCTGCCGCAAATTTTTCGTATAGCACCGGTCGCCGGTCAAACGGTGAAAGTCAACGTCACTGAAAAAAATTTGCCGCAGGACAGAGAGTCGCTGTTTTATCTGGACTACACGGAGCTCCCCTCTGTTAAAAAGGGCGATGAAGATAAAAATAAACTTTATCTGATTATCAAGAACAGGGTGAAAGTCATCGTTCGTCCCGGGGATCTCGATTTCTCTGTGGATAAAGTCAGACAGGCACTTTCCTGGCGTATCCAGGGGCACACAATCCTCCTTAAAAATGCGTCTCCCTTTTACGCCAATATTCGCTCGTTTGTCCTGGTAAAAGGTAATCACACGCTTCCCTGGGACGATGCCGTCACGCTGGCACCTTTTAGTGAACAGCGCATTACGCTGAAAAGCCATTCACCCCTCTCTGGATATGCGCTTAATGCCGTCCTGATTAATGATTTTGGCGCCGACGAAAAAATCAACGTAAACGAAAAATAGCAGAAATGAATAAAGCCACATTATTGTTATTCTTCGCTTCAAGCCTGATTGCAGCCAGGGCAAGTCAGGCGGCTGATGCGCAAAATGACTATACGTTTGATCCTGCTTTAATCCGTGAAATGATGCCGGGACAGGTTGCGATGCCCGTTGATTCACAGGATGCCTGGTTTCAGCCTGGCCGTTACGATGTCGATCTTTACCTCAATGGTAAGTTCCAGCAATCCACGGCTCTGCAAATCGTGCGCGCCGGAGGGCCGCTCTCCGTGTGTCTTACCTCGCCGTTTTATCGGGCGTTTGGCGTCAAAACCCCTTATCTGTCCGCCCTGAAGGCGGAAGACTGCGCACGGCCTGAGGCATTTTTGCCCGGCGCGACCGTCAACGTGAATACGGCAAGCTTACGCGTGGATGTGACCATTCCTCAGGCGATGCTGGTCCAGCGGCCCGTAGGCTATATCGCGCCCGAAAACCTGACGGCGGGCGATACCATGGCTTTCGTGAATTACAACCTTAACCAGTTTTATTCCGATTATAAAAATGCGCAGCGTTTTGAATCCACCTATCTGGGCATTAACAGTGGTATGAACGTCGGGATGTGGCGTTTCCGTCAGCAGGGGAATTTCACCCATGACGAGTTCGGCAATCGCTGGCAAAGCGCCCGGGCCTGGGTGCAACGTGCGCTGCCCACTTTACGAAGTGAGGCGGGGATAGGGGAACTTTTTAGTAACGGTGACTTATTTACTGCTGTCAGTTTTAACGGCGTCAGTCTGGACTCTGACGATCGTATGCTGCCGGATTCTGTTCGGGGTTATGCCCCGGTGGTGCGCGGCGTGGCAAACAGTAATGCACGGGTAACAATCTGGCAGGGCAAGCAGCGGATATACCAGACAACCGTGCCGCCGGGTCCGTTTATCATCAATGACCTGAGTCCGGTGAGCTATGGCGGCGATCTCAGCGTTGAGGTTCAGGAGTCTGACGGCAGCCTTCATCGATTTAGCGTGCCTTATGCGGTGTTACCGCAGTCGCTGCGTCCTGGCCGGACGGACTACAACTTTGCTGCCGGTAAAGTCAGGGATTACAGTAAAGACAACGCCTTTACCGAATTAACCGTTAAGCACGGACTGACCAACGCCATCACCCTTAATGGCGGCGTACGGCTGGGCCAACGCTATCATGCTTTGCTGGCCGGCGGCGTCTGGGCCTCTGACATCGGCGCAGTGGGATTTAACAGCGCGTATTCTGAAGCCGATCTGAACGGCGGTGAGTCGACCCAGGGATGGCGTTACGCACTGAGTTACAGTCGAACCTTTCAGCCTACCAATACCACACTGACCTTTGCCGGATACCAGTATTCCACTCAGGGTTACCGGGATCTTAACGACGTGATTGCACTGAATAATGCAGAAACGCCTGGCCGCAACCTTATCAACAGCGAATATATGCAGCGTAACCGCCTGCAAATGACCCTTAATCAAACGCTGGGGCAGTGGGGCAATGTCTATCTCTCTGGCTCGAAGCAAAATTACTATGATGGACGCTCCCGGACGACGCAGTTTCAGGTCGGCTATGGCACGGTGCTGCCCAAAAATATCGCGCTGAATATTTCTCTCTCACGCCAGTATTCGCGCAGAGCCTACTCAACCGATCCGCGCATGGCGGTGATGGCCCAGCATGCAGACGATACCTTTTATAAAGATACCCAGTTGCAGGTCAGCCTCTCTGTGCCGTTGGGCTCGGACGCCACCTCACCCTATCTGGCTCTGGGCGGCACGCGGGGAAGCCAGAACGGCAGTAACTACAACGCGTCGCTCAGCGGGCTGAGCGGCGAGAGCGGCACCAGCTATAGCGTGAATGTGAATCGCGATCAGCAGCAACGTGATACGACGTTAAGTGGCAGCCTGGGCAAAAAGTTTTCAGAAGCCAGCGTGACCGGTACCGCATCGACCTCTTCGCGGTTTAACCAGATGTCCGTTAACGCGATGGGCGCAGCAGTGATCCACAGCGGCGGCGTGACGTTGGGCAATTATCTCGGCGACACCTTCGCCCTTGTCGAAGCGAAAGGCGCCAGGAACGCCCACGTTCTCAACAGCCAGGGTACCGAGATCGACCGCTTCGGCTATGCCCTGGTGCCGTCGCTTAACCCCTATCACTACAACCGGATTTCGTTGGGAGCCGGCGGCAGCGATAGCCATGTTGAGATACAGGACAGCGAGAAAATCGTCGCGCCCTATGCCGGTGCGATGGTGAAGGTGTCGTTCAGAACCTTACGCGGTTATCCGCTCATGTTAAAGACCCGCACCAATCGCGATAACACGGTGCCGATGGGCGCAGATCTGCTGGACGAGTCGGGCAATCGGGTGGGTACATTTGGTCAGGGCGGCAATGCCTGGTTGCGGGTGGCTAAAACTCAGGGGCAACTGAAGGCCGTCTGGGGAGAGGGCGCACAGTCATCCTGTTTAATTGATTACCGCATCCCGAAACCCAAGCCCGACGCGGTGATCACCTACGCGGATGCCGTCTGTCTTTTTTAGAATCTGAGGTATAAATGATGAAGCGCATTTTAGCGGTAATAACAGTATTTTTTTGGACGGTGTGGCTCCCGGCTCACGCGACCTGCACGCGTATACAGCCGGTCGATCAAGGCTGTGATGCCTGTGGTGCGCCCCTGAATTTCGGCAATATCGGGTTAATGAATCTTCGCTATCAGCCCGCCGGCACCGTGCTGGCCCGTTCGGTGTTTCGGGTGGTGCCGTCTGTGGCTAACAATAATCCCGATCGCGTGTTGTACGAGTGTGACCTTGCTGATAAAGACCAACTGTTTGAAGTCTTCGCCACCAACGGTGACAGCAACGTTGGCGGTGCCTGGGACATGGGGAACAACTATTTCCAGACCTATTTTCCTTTTACCGCATTAAAGCTGGTTCACGTGCGCAGCGGTAAGCCTTTTACCCGTATCTGGCAAAAAGTGCCGCTCACGCAGTATGAGATAGACGGGAACAAAATCAAGATCAGGGGGCGCGATTTCAGCCCCATCAGCGCGGAGCTCATTCGTACCGACAGCAACAACCGCACGCCCGGTTACGCGTCATGGGGCTGCCCCTGGGCGGCAGCCGATAATTATACCGGCGCATACAGTTGTAATCAGCCCAATGGCTATGTGGTGTTTATGGGGCCGGGAATGAATGTGCCCGAAGCGGGTCAGGACAGCTGGAACCATTTTGAAACCTGGGGTTCCGGACGTTATATGGCCTTTGGGATGAATACCGCGCCGGTCGCCACCCTGACGCAAAATATGACCCAGGGCTGTCGGGTGGAAAATTATACCGCAAACGTCATTTTCCCTGGCATCAGCATCAACGGGCTTAATGAAGGCCAGGCCGTGACAGCGCCGCTCAGCATTACCCTGGCCTGTGCAAACGGGACCGAGAACATCTCGGGTATTAACTCAGGCCAGCTCTCTCTGGGCTTCCAGCCAAGTTACGCGGCTTGGCTGCAGGCCGAGCAACTGAGTTTGACGACGGCAGGCGGTATCTCGCGCTACCTGGTGTCCGATCGCTATGACAGCGATCCTTCACTGGCAAAAGGCGTCGGCATTCAGTTACAGACGTCCAGTGGTCAGCCTGTCTCCTTTTTGAGCTGGAGCAGCTTCAGCAGTAATGCGGGCTGGCGGCCGGTACTGGAAGACGCGCAGGTTATCAGCGGTGGCCAGCAGAGTGACGAAAAGCTGTACCAGCGTACGTTCAGTGCCCGTCTTGCAAAGATTCCCGGTCAAACAGTGACGGCGGGCCGTGTCGATGCGACCGCATCCATCCTTATTCGGCTGCAATAACATGAAAACGTTTTTTTGGTTAGTTATGTCTATCGCGATTCATGCCCATGCCGCAGTGATTCCACAGCAAAGCCGGCTCATCTTTCATCCTGGCGAGGTACAAATTCCGTTGCTGTTGGTCAACAGTGGTGACGCGCCTGTACTGATCCAGACCTGGATAGACGGCGGTTCACCGGAACGATCACCCGGCAGTAAAGCCTTTCCCTTTGTTGCGCTTCCCGGCGTTTTTACGCTGAATAAAGATGAAAAAAAGCAGATTGCGGTTCTGCGCACCGAGCTGGCCGCACAGCTGCCAAAGGATCGGGAATCCCTGTACTGGCTCAATCTTTACGAGATCAGCGCAGTGAAAAAAAGCACGCTACGGGCGGACAACGACAAGATCAGCATGGCGCTGAACACTCAGCTTAAAGTGATTAACCGGCCGTTCACGGACATTACGCCCTTTGCGGCACGGGTAAACGCGGTCACCTTTCAGGTAAGAAAAAAGCAGGGACAGTTTTTTATTCAGGCCATGAATCATAGCCGTTACTTTTTTACGCCGGGAAAAATGACGGTGACGGCAGGGGGGAAACGTTATCCCGTTTATCTGGACGGGGATAAAACGCTGGCACCTTTCACCCATAAAGAATATCCCCTCATGGGTGATGAGCCGCCTTTAGCCACAGGTGAGGGCAGCCTTAACTTTACCGCGCTGGACGATCAGGGTAATCCTCAGGTTTTCACGGCAACGCTGAGTCAGGCTTCGGCTTCCCCGTAAAATAACCGTACGCGGGTGCCCCTATTGTCTGGCACCCGCGAGTGATCAGTAAACCATGACAACCTTGCCGCGCATATGGCCTTCCAGCACGCGCTGGTGAGCGGTCTCAAGCGTTTCCACACTCAGGCCATGAAGCGTTTCGTTGAGTGTACTTTGCAGCTTGCCTTCGTCCAGCAGGCTGGTGACGGTATTGAGGATTTCACCCTGCTGCGCCATGTCTGGCGTGTTGTACATGCTGCGCGTATACATGAACTCAAAATGCAGTGCGGCGCTTTTTAACTTCAGTTGATCCATCGACAGCGGATGTTCATTCTCGACGATGGTGCAGATATGGCCCTGAGGGGCGATGAGCTGGCTCATGGTTTCCCAATGGCCGTCGGTGTCGTTAAGGCAGAAAATATAATCGACCTGTTTGATACCGTGCTTTTCCAGCTCCCCAACCATGTCTTTGTAGTTAATGACAAGGTCTGCCCCGCGATCGCGGCACCACTGGGCGGAATCTTCCCGTGAGGCGGTGGCAATCACTTTGGCTTTGCTGCGCATTTTTGCCAGCGGAATGGCCAGCGAACCGACGCCGCCAGCGCCGCCCACGACAAGCAGTGTTTGATCTTCACGTGCGGCGGCCATATCCAGCCGTTCAAACAGGCCTTCCCATGCGGTCAGCGCCGTCAGGGGAATAGCGGCAGAAGCCGCCCAGTCGAGGGTTTTCGGTTTGTGGCCGGTGATGCGTGAATCGACCAACTGCTCCGTACTGTTGCTGCCCGGGCGGGTAATATCGCCCGCGTAGTAAACCTCATCGCCTGGCTTAAAGCCGCTGACTTTGCTGCCGGTTTCCAGTACCACACCGCTGGCATCCCAGCCAAGAATACGCGGCACCTGTAAACCATTTTTGATCGCCCCTTTGTGGACTTTGGTATCCACCGGGTTGACCGAGGCGGCTTTCACCTGGACGCGCAGGTCATATTCGCCAGGCGTGAGGGTTTCTGGAAAAATTTCGACGAAGTTTTTTGGGTTTTCGGGATCGACGGCAATCGCGCGAACAGACATGGTTTATCTCCTGTAGTGTTTTCTCAAGTGTAGAACCCTGAGGCGATACTGATAAGATGGACAATCGTTATTAGCGTGTTCGTCTGAGGTGAACAATGGCGTTTCGTCAGTGGCAGGATATGGCGCTGTTTGCGTTAGTGGCAGAGTGTGGCAGTTTTACCGCCGCGGCAGAACGGGCGGGCTTACCCAAATCCAGCGTCAGTCAGCGCATCAGCCAGCTTGAACAGCGGCTGGGCATTCGCCTGTTAAACCGCACCACGCGCCAGTTAAACCTGACGTTTGCGGGCGAACGCTACCTGCTGCATTGCCAGGAGATGATGCAGGCCAGCGAACGTGCTGAGCAGGCTATTGCCAGTCTGCGGGAAAATCCCAGCGGTCGCCTGCGCATTACCAGCCCGGCGGGTATTGGCGCAACCTTACTGGCCCGCTGCAACGCCGCGTTTTTACGGCGCTATCCGGATGTGACGCTGGATATTTCCATTTCGGATGATATCCGCGATCTGGTGCAGGACGGTTTTGATCTGGCCTTGCGCACCGGCCAGCCGCAGGAGTCGTCTCTGATTGGTCGGCGCGTTGGCTACTGCCAGCGCTCGCTGGTGGCCGCGCAAGCCTATCTCGATCAGCATCCTCCGGTGACCCATCCTCAGCAGTTGGCCGCGCACCGTTGCATTGCGCACCGGGCCTGGAACGAGTGGGTGCTAAAACGGCACGATCAGTATCACCGTTGGCTGCTCCCGCCTGCACACCTCACCGACAATTTACTGTACGCACGCGAATCGGCGTTAGGCAGTGCCGGTATTACGCTTCTGCCGCGCTTTTTAATCGACGGAGAGATGCATGATGCGCGCCTGGTGCAGGTCTTGCCGGAATGGGAAATGGAGGGGAATGAACTGTGGCTGGTGTATCCCAGCCGAAAACTGAACTCACCTGCGCTGATGAAGTACATTGAATTTGCGTTGCAGTCGCCAGTGTTTCGCGAATTCTACCACTGAAGAAAAGAGAAGGGCGGCATCGCTGCCGCCCCTGTGTTACTTAATAATACGCTTGTACTTAATACGCTTCGGCTCCAGCGCATCCGCGCCCAGCGTGCGTTTCTTGTACTCTTCGTATTCGGTAAAGTTACCTTCGAAGAACTCGATCTTGCCTTCATCCTGGTAATCCAGAATGTGGGTCGCGATACGGTCAAGGAACCAACGGTCATGCGAGATCACCATGGCGCAGCCAGGGAACTCAAGCAGGGCGTTTTCCAGCGCGCGCAGGGTTTCAATGTCCAGGTCGTTGGTTGGCTCATCGAGCAGCAGCATGTTGCCGCCAACCTGCAGCAGTTTTGCCAGATGCAGACGACCACGCTCACCACCGGACAGCTCGCCGACACGTTTGCCCTGATCCACGCCTTTAAAGTTAAAGCGTCCGACATAGGCACGGCTTGGCATTTCAGTGTTGCCGATGCGCATAATGTCCTGACCGCCGGAGACTTCTTCCCATACGGTTTTGGCATTATCCATGCTGTCACGGAACTGATCGACAGAAGCCAGCTTCACGGTTTCACCCAGCACAATCTCGCCGGAGTCCGGCTGTTCCTGACCGGACATCATGCGGAACAGCGTTGATTTACCGGCGCCGTTCGGGCCGATGATGCCGACGATGGCGCCTTTCGGTACGGAGAACGACAGGCCGTCAATCAGGACGCGGTCACCGTAGGATTTACGCAGGTTGCTGACTTCCAGCACTTTGTCACCCAGGCGGGCACCCGGCGGAATAAACAGCTCGTTGGTTTCGTTACGTTTCTGGTAGTCGGTGTTGTTCAGTTCTTCAAAGCGAGCCAGACGGGCTTTGCCTTTAGACTGCTGGCCTTTTGGCCCTTTACGTACCCACTCCAGCTCTTTCTCGATGGATTTACGACGTGCGGCTTCGGAAGAGGCTTCCTGTGCCAGACGGGCATCTTTCTGCTCCAGCCATGAGGAGTAGTTACCTTCCCACGGAATACCTTCGCCGCGGTCCAGTTCCAGAATCCAGCCAGCAACGTTATCCAGGAAGTAGCGGTCGTGCGTAATCGCTACCACGGTCCCTTCGAAGTCGTGCAGGAAGCGCTCCAGCCAGGCGACAGATTCGGCATCCAGGTGGTTCGTCGGTTCGTCCAGCAGCAGCATGTCGGGCTTTTCCAACAGCAGGCGGCACAGCGCGACACGGCGACGTTCACCACCAGACAGGTTTGCGACTTTTGCGTCCCAGTCCGGCAGGCGCAGGGCATCGGCGGCGCGTTCCAGCTGCGTGTTCAGGTTATGGCCATCATGTGCCTGAATGATCTCTTCCAGACGTCCCTGCTCGGCAGCCAGCTTATCGAAATCCGCATCTTCTTCAGCGTATAAGGCATAAACCTCATCAAGACGTTTCAGCGCACCGACCACTTCGGACAGGGCTTCTTCAACGGACTCGCGCACGGTGTGCTCAAGGTTAAGCTGCGGTTCCTGTGGCAGGTAGCCGATTTTAATACCGGGCTGTGGGCGAGCTTCACCTTCGATATCTTTATCAATACCGGCCATGATGCGCAGCAGCGTAGATTTACCCGCACCGTTCAGGCCGAGTACGCCAATTTTCGCGCCGGGGAAAAAGCTAAGGGAGATGTTCTTGAGAATATGTCGCTTGGGCGGAACTACTTTGCCGACGCGATGCATGCTATAGACGAATTGAGCCACGTTGTATTGAGCCTCTGGGTCTGTTTGTCGTTTGGATGATGTCGAAGTTTAGCCTTTTTCGCCGCCTATTCACAGCCGATGGGCCGGGATAATTCCGCGCAGTCGCGCAGTCGGGCGTAACTGTTTGATTTGTGTCCGCTGTCAGACGGAGCAGCAAACGGCCGCCTTAGCGCAGCGCGTCTGCTGTCCGCGACGAGAATTTAGCAACAGCCTGTTGCCGCCGCGTGACAGAAAAGCGTCAGGGAAGGCGGACGGGAATGTGCTGTTGGGTTAACCACTCACGCAGGGCGGGTTCGGGCGCGCTGTCGCTGACCAGTAAATCAAAGCGGGCGAGCTCGCCAATGCGCGCGGGCAGCACTTTGCCATATTTGCTGCTGTCGGCAACCAAAATACGTTGGCGGGCGCGCAGCATGGCATGGTGTTTCATCGGCAGCTCGTTGAGGTTGTAGCAGGTCGCTCCCTGATCCCGATCTACGCCAGCCGCAGAGATAAACGCCAGGCTGGGACACAGGTCATCCAGAATGGAATGGCCGCCGACGGGCGTGAATAAGGCATTGTCTGCATGAAATTCCCCGCCGCTCAGGATCACGTTGCAGGCGGGTTTTTCTTTCAGCGCCAGAAAGGTATTCATGGCACAGCAGATGGCGGTAAAGGGCAGCTCATCCGGAATCGCATCCACGACATAGGGCAGGGTGGTGCCGCAGTCGAAAAACACCGTGTCGTTTTCACTAATCAGGCTGGCTGCTGCCTGAGCGAGCCGCTGCTTGCGGGCCGCATTTTGGCCATGTTGATCGGAGATGAAATAGTGTCCGGCGTGGTTTCGGGGATCGCTCACAATATAACCGCCCAGCAATACCACGCTCGATGTCGGTTCACTTAAGTCCCGACGCACGGTCATTTCGGAGACGTCCAGCAGCTGTGCGGCATCTTTCAGATGTAATTTATCGGTGCGCTTAAGTGCCAGAGCCAGTTTGCGAATGCGTTCGTCGCGGCGGGTTTCCATTGTCATTTCTGAACCTGTATTCCTTGAAGAAGACGTCATACGTCAGTGCCTGTCACATTGTTATCGCGCAATTAAATTTACCTGAAATCGCCGTGGTTTTATTGAGGCTGTGACAAATTTCAAAAAATATAAGGTGTTGCGTGCTCACCGGGTAAGATTTTTCATCTTACCCGCAATGTTATTACCCCGCAAACCTGCACTAAAGCTAAGAATAACGCGCCGTTCAGATAGCTTGCTTTGTTATAATAGTAACATCTTGAGGGCGAGAAATCCGATATATCGCGGAATCCTGTCACGTTAAATGTGAAATTTATCACATATTAAACGCCGGTGAATTGATAGTGTTATTTTTATAACATTTTAGCTGTTCATTACCGGGGGAAAAATGGATATCGCCGTTATTGGTTCAAACATGGTGGATTTAATCACCTATACCAACAGCTTTCCTAAAGCTGGAGAGACGCTTGAGGCACCCGATTTTGCGATTGGCTGTGGGGGAAAAGGGGCCAATCAGGCTGTGGCGGCAGCAAAACTGGGTGGCGAGGTGATGCTGGTCAGTAAAGTCGGCGATGACCTGTTTGCGCCCACCACGTTGGCTAATTTGCAACAGCAGGGCGTGGATACGCGTTATGTCACAACCGAAAAAGGGGTTTCCAGCGGCGTGGCCCCCATTTTTGTTGATGATCAGTCGCAAAACCGCATTTTAATTATCAAAGGCGCGAATCAGCACCTCAAGCCGGCGGATATTGATGCTGCGGGTGATGCGTTGAAACGCTGTCGGTTGATCATTCTTCAGCTCGAAATTCCGCTGGAAACGGTGTACTACGCTATCGATTTTGCCCGTCAGCATGATATTCGCGTCATCCTCAACCCTGCGCCCGCCGTGGCAGACCTGGATATCCGCTATGCCTGCCAGTGCGACTTTTTTATGCCCAATGAGACGGAGCTGGAAATTCTTACCGGGATGCCGGTGGGGACGGATGATGACGTCAGGCTGGCCGGTGCATCCTTGCTGAAACGTGGCCTGAAAAACCTGATCGTTACGCTGGGCAGTCGCGGATCGTTGTGGATGACCGGAGAGACACAGCACCAGGTTGCGCCTGTGCCGGTTAAGGCAGTGGATACCAGCGGTGCGGGTGATGCGTTTATCGGCTGCTTCGCTCATGAACTGGTGAAAACGGGCGATATTCCTGCGGCGATGGCCAAAGCCTCCGCCTACGCGGCCTGTAGCGTGACGGCGCGCGGCACACAACGTTCTTATCCTGATACAGCGGAATTTCAGCGCTTTCTTGACCTTCAGTGAGGTACAGCCATGCACCAGAACATTGTTCAGCAAAATGACGGTTATCTAAATAAGACTCCGCTGTTCCAGTTCATTCTGCTTTCCTGCCTGTTCCCCTTGTGGGGCTGTGCGGCAAGCCTGAATGACATTCTGATTACGCAGTTTAAAAGCGTTTTCGCCCTGAGCGATTTTGCCAGCGCCCTGGTGCAGAGCGCCTTTTACGGCGGCTATTTTCTGATTGCGATTCCTGCCTCGCTGGTGATCCGTAAAACCAGTTACAAGCTGGCTATATTAGCCGGTCTGGCGTTGTACATCCTGGGCTGCCTGCTGTTTTATCCCGCCTCGCATATGGCAACCTACACCATGTTTCTGGCGGCGATTTTTGCCATTGCCATTGGGTTAAGCTTTCTGGAGACGGCGGCGAACACCTACAGCTCAATGATCGGACAGCGTCAGCATGCCACGCTGCGTCTTAACATCAGTCAGACGTTTTATCCGGTGGGGGCGCTGATGGGCATTGTGCTGGGAAAATATCTGGTGTTTCAGGATGGAAAAAGCCTGGAAACGCAAATGGCAAACATGACGGCGGCGCAGGCGCATGCTTTCCGCCTGTCCATGCTGGAACATACCCTGGAACCCTATAAATATCTGGTGATGGTGCTGGTGGTTGTCATGCTGCTGTTTATGTTCACCCGCTATCCACGCTGCAAGCCGCAAAGCAACGAAAAATCGCTGCCAACGCTGGGGGAAACCTTTCGCTATCTGGCTAAAAATCGCCATTTTAAACGCGGTATTCTGGCGCAGTTTTTGTACGTCGGTATGCAGGTGGCGGTGTGGTCCTTTACCATCCGTCTGGCGCTTACGTTGGGAGCGGCCAATGAGCGCGAGGCATCCAGCTTTATGATTTACAGCTTTATCTGTTTCTTTATTGGCAAGTTTGTCGCCAACATTTTAATGACGCTTTTCCGGCCAGAGAAAGTGCTTATCGCCTTTTCACTCCTTGGCATCGCAACGCTGGGCTACGTGATGCTGGTGCCCAATTTCACAGCAGTCTACGCCGCGGTGTTTGTCAGCGTGCTGTTTGGTCCGTGCTGGGCGACGATCTATGCCGGGACGCTCGCGACCGTTGACAGTAAATACACCGAAGTCGCGGGAGCATTTATTGTGATGTCCATTGTGGGTGCGGCCTTTGTGCCCGCGCTGCAGGGCTTTGTTTCCGATCACCTGGGATCGATGCAGCTGGCATTCGGCGTATCGCTGCTGTGTTTCGCATGGGTTGGGTTCTATTTTTGGGGCGAGCTGCGCCACAAAAAGCAGCCTCGCCTTAGCGGAAACCTGGCGGAGGAGGGGCGATGAAAACCCGTTTACCGCTTTGTCGCGAACAGTTCACCTACACGCCTTGCCTGCTGCTGGAGAGCGAGGACTTCAGCGTCGAGCTGTTTCGTTATCCTGCGGGCATTGAAGCCATTCGCATTCACAACCGACGGGGCACGGTAATTGTGTTGCCGTTTCTGGGCCAGATGGTGTGGGACGTGAATTTTGACGGCCGCGCATTAACCATGGGACATCGCTTTAAACAGCCGCTGCCGGGTGATTCGATTATCGATACCTATGGCTGCTTTGCCTTTCACTCTGGCCTGCTGGCGAATGGCTGCCCTGCAGCGGAAGACACGCACGCGCTGCACGGCGAAATGGCCTGCGCACGCATGGATACAGCATGGATTGTGCTGGAGGGCGACAGACTTTCGGTGGAGGGCGAAACCGAATACATCAAGGGGTTTGGTCACCACTATCGGGCGGCTCCGGCGGTAAGATTAGGGGCCAGTCAGGCACGACTGGTGCTGGAGATGAGCGTCACCAACCTGGCTGGCGCGCCGATGCCGTTGCAGTACATGTGCCACATCAACAGCGCGTGGGTGGCGCAGGGGCAGTTCAGGCAGACGATACCGGATGAGGCATTTCAGCTGCGCCGCTCCCTACCGGCACATGTGCGGCCCACGCCGCAATGGACCGCTTTTACCGCTTCCCTTGCCAGCGATCCCGCAGCTTTACGCCGGTTGGATCAACCCGAGATGTACGATCCAGAGATTGTCTTCTTTGCCGATCATCTGGCGCAGTACGGTGAGAACGTTCAGTTTGAACTCCATTCTCCGGACGGTTACGCCCTGATGACCCGCTTTTCTACTGCGCAGTTCCCACATGCCACGCGCTGGATACTGCATAACGCGGATCAACAGGTTGCTGCCTATGTGCTGCCTGCCACCTGCCGTCCCGAAGGCTTTGCTGCGGCAACGCGCGCCGGAACGTTAATCGTGCTGATGCCCGGCGAGCAGCGCCATTTTCAGGTCGAAACCGGTCTGCTGTAAAACCCGTAAGGCGACGCTTCAGGGTCGCAACCTTACCGGGTGAAACAGGCTGTTGTTACCGCATCGTCTTTTTCCCCAGGGATTCCGGGAGCGTCATGCGCCCCGGATAATCCCTGTGGCGAAACGCGCTGGATAAGCCTGTCGGTATCTTCGTTCGCGCTGGCTTCTTACTGAAGCCAGCCTCTTCAGACCGGATAAACACACCGATATGCCGCGTCATATCAGAACCCCGCCGTCACGCCTCCTGTTTTTTGCCCGGCTGAGAGCCCTTCTTCTTTTGTTTTCGCACCGATGGAGGTGATTTTCGCCATCTCTTCCTCTTCCCGCGCCGAATATAAGCTGTTTTATGTGATCAAGATCACATAAAAAGACATTAGCCACCTTTATGAGAATGCTTACCCTTTTAAAAGTTGAATGATAATGATTATTATTAATGTTGTCATTATCGTTAAAAAGCGCATATTTAATGCAAATTAACCACATAAAATGTAGTTTTTAATGATTTTTTTAAACATAAATTCTTAATTTTCTTGATCTCATGGGTTAGCCAGCTCGGCTAAAGGTTACTGAATCTGAACTGACTCGCGCGGTCTGGCGCATGCTGCTGCCCTGTTTTCACGGTGGCCGGGCGGCCTACGTCTTTAACAAAGGAACAGGATATGGTGTTACGTAAGCAAAATCTGTCGGTGCCTCGCCGACATCTGCCTGATGAGGTCCTGACTGCTCAGGACTTTATCTTTAACGACGCGCAAATCCCTGCGTGGCATCAGCAAACGCAAGAGGCGCTGGCGCTGATCTCCAGCACCGTTCAGCGCGTTGAAAAGCCCTTCAGCGGTATTCTGCCCCACGAGCTGGCTCCGGCTTTCAGCGCTGTCGATCTTGACCAGCCGCTGGGAAATAACGAGGCCGCGCTGGAAGAGCTGCGGACGCTTTATCTGCGCGATGCCGTCTGGTTCCACCATCCCAAATACGTGGCGCACCTTAACTGCCCGGTTGTACTGCCGTCTCTGCTGGCCGAGCAGATCATGGCGGCAGTCAACAGCTCCGTGGATACGTGGGACCAGAGTGCGGGCGGAACGCTGATAGAACAGAAGGTGATTGACTGGACGCTGGGCCGCATCGGTCTGCCTGCGAGCGCAGACGGCATCTTTACCAGCGGCGGGACGCAGTCGAACCTGATGGCGATGCTGCTGGCGCGCGACAGCTGGTGCGCCGCACATCATCCGGGCCACCTGATCAAACATCAGGGCCTGCCTGCCGATGCGGCAAAATGGCGCGTGTTGACCTCCAGACTGAGCCACTTCAGCATCCAGAAATCGATGGCCATTCTCGGCCTGGGCTACGATGCGGTCATCCCGGTAGCGTATGACGACCATTACCGCATGGACAGCGTGCAGCTTGAGCAGGAGATTCAGCGCTGTCATGAGCAGGGCCTGATCCCCATCGCCGTCGTTGCCACCAGCGGCACCACCGATTTCGGCAGTATCGATCCGCTGGAAAGCATCGCGAAACTTTGTCAGCAGCACGGCATCTGGATGCACGTCGACGCGGCATACGGCTGCGGCCTCCTGGTTTCCGAACAGCATCGCCAGCGCCTCAACGGCATTGAAAAAGCCGACTCGGTGACGGTGGATTACCACAAGTCATTCTTCCAGACCGTAAGCTGTGGCGCGTTCTTTGTGCGCGAGAAACAGCACCTTAGCCATGTGACGCACCATGCTGATTACCTCAATCCGCTTAGCGCCCAGCAGGAAGGGACGCCAAACCTGGTCAATAAAAGTATTCAGACCACGCGTCGGTTTGACGCGCTGAAAATGTGGCTGACCTTACGCATTATGGGGCCGTCTGCACTGGGTGAGGCATTCGATACCATTCTGACGCTGACTCAGGCAACCCATCAGCGGCTGAACGCCCATCCGGCGATTGAGGTTCTGCATGCGCCTGAACTGACCACCCAAATCTTCCGCTTCGTGCCACGCCCTGGCATGAATCCCGCACAGCTGGATGCCATCAACGCCGGTATCCGCAAGGCGCTGTTCCGATCCGGTAATGCGGTGATTGCCGGGACCAAAGTGGAGGGGCGGCAGTACCTGAAATTTACCCTGCTGAATCCCACCACCTCGGTGGCTGACATTGAAGATGTGATCGCCCTGATTGCCCATTACGGTCGAGAACAGGCGCGTGACGTGACATTACCCGTGGCTAACCAGTGAGAACGGTGCAATGAACAACCAGGTGTATGACTTTATCGGTATTGGTATCGGTCCTTTTAATCTCAGCCTGGCCTGCCTGAGCGAACCGGTTGAGGGGCTGAAGGGGATTTTTCTGGATCAAAATTCGGGATTCGACTGGCACACCGGCATGATGCTGGAGAGTGCGCATCTGCAAACGCCCTTTATGGCTGACCTGGTGACGCTGGCCGATCCCACCAATCCCTATAGCCTGCTCAATTATATGAAACAGAAAGGGAAAATTTATTCGTTTTACATTCGCGAAGACTTCTTCCTGATGCGTAAAGAGTACAACCAGTACTGTCAGTGGGCCTGTTCACAGCTGAGTAATTTACGCTGGAACACGCGCGTAGACTATGTAAGCTACGACGATGCCCGACAGTGTTACTGCGTTCGCTCGGTGGATACGCTCACGGGTCAGCAGCAAGAGTGGCTGGCCCGTAAGCTGGTGTTGGGCACCGGACCCACCGCCTGGGTGCCGGCGTGCAGCCGACCGCACCAGTCGCGTTTCACCCATTCCAGCCAGTATCTGGCAGACAAAGCGGAATTGCAGAAAAAAAGCACCCTCACCGTGCTGGGAAGCGGGCAGAGCGCTGCAGAGATCTATTACGATCTGCTGACGGACATCGATCGGTTTGGCTATCAGCTGAACTGGATCACCCGCGCGCCGCGTTTTTATCCGCTGGAATACACCAAACTGACCCTGGAGATGACCTCGCCAGAATGGGTCGACTACTTCCACGCGCTGCCGGGGGAGAAGCGCGATGCGCTGAACGCGCGCCACAAAAATCTCTACAAAGGCATTAACAGCACGTTAATCAACGACATCTACGACCTGATGTACGTCAAGCAACTGGATGGCGCGCTAGACGTTAACCTGTTCACCCATTCTGAACTTACCGGTATGCGCTGGTTGCCAGGCGGTGAATGTGAACTCGCGCTGCATCATCAGGAACAGGATTGTGCTTACACGCGTCGTACTCAGGGCCTGGTCATGGCAACGGGTTATCAGTATCGCCCGCCGATGTTTATCGAAGGCATCAGCCAGCGTCTGCGCTGGGATGAGAAGGGCCGTTACGACGTCCAGCGCAATTACAGTATCGACCTGCACAACCAGGTCTTCGTCCAGAACGCGGAGCTGCATACGCATGGTTTTGTGACGCCGGATCTTGGCATGGCCTGCTATCGCAACTCGGTGCTCCTGCGTGAACTCACCGGGCGGGAAGTTTATCCCGTTGAGCGTCAAATCGCCTTCCAGACTTTCCCGGCCCAAACGGAACACTAATATGTCACAGTCCACACTTTTCACTGCGGCCCGTCCAGCGGGTCAGTTTACTCTTCGTCCCCTGCTGCCCGCTGATGTGAGGCTTATTCACCGCTGGGTCACGCGCGACTACGCCCGCTTCTGGGGAATGCAGGATCACGCGCCAGAGCAGGTCGCCGAATTCTATCAACAGCTGACGGCAAAAGATCCCCATGCGGCGTTAATCGGCTGCTGCGATGGCGAACCGGCGTTTCTTATCGAATGTTATCGTGCCAGTGAGGATGAGGTCGGCAGGCATTATCCCGCCCAGCCAGACGACTACGGCATGCATATTCTGATCGCGCCCGCGGTGACACCGGTCAGCCAGTTTAGCTGGCAGGTGTTCAGCACGGTCATGGACTACATGTTCAGCCGCCCCGAGGTTAACCGCGTGGTGGTCGAGCCGGACGTGCGCAATGACAAAATCCATCGCCTGAATAAACGTGCGGGTTTTCGCTATCAGCACACCATTGATATGGGACATAAAACGGCCTGGTTGGCTTTCTGCCAGCGCGATGATTATCAGCAGGCCCTACTGCAGGATTCACTTATGAATAACACCACACCGCTGTTGAACGGTTCACACCTCACCGGACAAGACTGGCTGCAGGCCAACCGTTTACTGATTCGCAAAGCCATTGCCGAATTCGCGCACGAGAAGCTGATCACCCCTGTTGATGTCGGCAGTGGCCGTTACCAGCTGGCCGTGCCGAATGGCGAATCAGACTATGTTTTTTCCGCACAACGGCTGGCGCTGGACCACTGGGAAATCGATGTGGCTTCCCTGCAAAAACAGGAAAACGGCCAGCGTTTACCGCTGGATGCGCTGCAGTTTATTGAAGAGTTCAATGCCCAAATCGGCATCCCTCAGGCGCTGTTGGCGACCTATATGGAAGAGATCAGCAGCACGTTGTGCAGTAGCGTGTTTAAACTGCAGAAGAACAATCCAGACAGCCAGGCGCTGGTGAAGGCGGACTTCCAGACCCTGGAGTCGTCGATGACGGAAGGGCATCCCTGCTTTGTCGCCAATAACGGCCGTATTGGTTTTGATGCACGCGATTATCTCGCTTATGCGCCTGAGGCGGCGACGCCGGTGAGATTGATCTGGGTCGCCGTGCATCGACGTAATGCTCACTTCTCCAGCATCAGTGAGCTGAGCTATGCGCGGCTGTTGCAGGAGGAGTTAGGACAGGCTGCCCTCGACCAGTTCGCCGCTCAGCTGGCGAGCAAAGACGTTGTCGCCGAAGACTATATCCTGATGCCGGTCCATCCCTGGCAGTGGCAGAATAAACTGCTGACGGTGTTTGCTGCGGATATTGCTAACCAGGACATTATTTATCTCGGAATCGGTGAGGACCACTATCAGGCTCAACAGTCGATTCGTACCTTCTTTAACCGCAGCCAGCCGCAGAAACGCTATGTGAAAACGGCGCTGTCGGTGCTGAACATGGGCTTTATGCGCGGTCTTTCGCCTTACTATATGGCGACCACGCCCGCGATTAACGAATGGCTGGAAACGCTGGTGGCAAACGATAGCTGGCTCCAGCGCTGTGATTTCCGCATCCTGCGTGAAGTGGCCGCGGTGGGCTATCACAACCGACATTACGAACGCGCTATCAAAGGCGACTCTGCCTACAAGAAAATGTTTGCGGCCCTGTGGCGTGATAATCCGGTCACTGACCTGCAGCCTGGCCAGCGTTTAATGACCATGGCGGCGTTTCTGCATGTCGATCATCAGCAGCAGCCGTTATTACCGGCGCTGATCGCCGATTCGGGGCTGCCAGCGGAACAGTGGATTGACCGTTACCTGAACTGCTATCTCAGCCCGCTGCTGCATTGCTTTTATCAACACGATCTGGTGTTTATGCCTCACGGCGAGAACCTTATTCTGCTGCTGGAAAACAATGTGCCGGTCAGCGCCTACATGAAAGACATCGGCGAGGAGATTGCGGTGATGAATCCGGATGCGGTTCTGCCTGAAAAGGTGCAGCGGCTGGCGGTGGACGTGCCTGAACATCTGAAGCTGCTGTCGATTTTTACCGACGTCTTCGACTGCATTTTCCGCTTTATCAGCGCGATTTTGCATCAGTCTGATACGTTGTCGGAAACCCAGTTCTGGCAGCGGGTGGCGCAGTGCGTCAAGGACTATCAGCAGGCCCATCCGCAGCTTGCCAGTAAGTTCGCCCGCTACGATATGTTTGCGCCCGAATTCACCCGCTCTTGCCTGAATCGCCTGCAGCTGGCGAACAATCAGCAGATGATTAACCTGTCCGATCCTGCAGAAAACCTCAAGTTTGCCGGTACGCTGGAGAATCCCATCGCCAAATGGCGGTAACGGGATAATGACCTCCTTTCACATCAGCGCGGTCGCTCAGGCGACCGCGTTTTTTATCGTTTTTCTGGACATTATTCACGATGGCTCTTTTTCAACCGGTCTCGCGCCTCACGCGTCGACATTTCCTGTTCCCCTTATCGCTGGTGTTATTTGAGTTTGCCACCTATCTGGCGCACGACATGATTCAGCCAGGCATGCTGCTGGTCACGCAGGCATTTCACGTGGGTCCGGAGTGGGTCTCCACGTCACTGACCGCTTACCTGATGGGCGGCATGCTGCTGCAGTGGCTGTTGGGCCCGCTATCCGACAAGCTGGGACGACGTCCGGTGCTGCTGGCAGGCGTTGCCTTTTTCATGCTGACCTGCCTCGCAACCCACTGGGTGCAGAGCATTGGGCAGTTTATCTTGCTGCGCTTTCTTCAGGGCATCAGCCTGTGTTTCATCGGTGCAGTCGGTTATGCCGCCATTCAGGAGGCATTTGACGAAGCGCTCAGCGTAAAGATGATGGCGCTGATGGCTAACGTGGCGCTGCTGGCACCGCTGGCCGGGCCGCTGGCGGGCACGGCGTTTCTGGCTGTTGCGGACTGGCGCACGCTGTTTCTGTTTTTTGCCGCCCTGTCTGCTCTGGCATTGACGGGCCTGTGGCTCTCGATGCCGGAAACGGCGGGCGACAGAAACACCTCCGTGTCGCTAAAGTCCCTGGCTGCCGGCTATTACGCCTTGTTAAAAGACCGCCAGGTGATGTGCGGTTCACTGGCCATCGGCCTGGTGACGATCCCCTGTCTGGCCTGGGTAGCGCTTTCTCCCGTTATCCTGATTCACGATCTGGGACTGAGCCGCATGGATTATGCGCTGCTCCAGTTACCGGTCTTTCTGGCGATGATCGCCGGAAATCTGCTGCTGGGGCGGCTTGCCAGCCGTCTGCCGGTTGAACAGCCGCTGCGGCTGGGGGCCTGGCCGATTATGGCGGGTTTGACGGTGGCCGCTGTTGGCACCTTTATCAATGCAGGCAACGCGGCATGGCTGACGGCGGGCCTGAGCCTTTACGGATTCGGCACCGGAATGGTGAATGCCGGGCTGTACCGACTGACATTGTTCTCCAGCCGGGCGGGCAAGGGCAGCGTCGCGGCGATGTTAGGGATGGTCAGTATGGTGGTGTTTGCGCTGGGCATTGAGGCTGTGAAAGCGGCGTACTTCGGAGGCGGAACGGCCTGGTTCAGCCTGATTAATCTGCTGTGCGGGCTGTTATGGCTGGCACTGGTGCGGTCGTTTCTGCGCGAAAAACAGCGGCGACACAGCACCGTAACGGCCTGAGCTGAGACAGGCGGCCAGGTGCCGCCTGTGGGAAGGATCAGAAATCGTAGCCGACGGTGGCAACGATGGTGCGTTCAGCCCCCCAGTAGCAGAAGCCGGTGCCATAGCAGGCGGAGACATAGTCGCGATCGGTCAGGTTATTCGCGTTAACCTGCACAAAAGCGCCTTTCAGGCTGCTGTTCCAGACGCCTAAATCGGCACGTACCGAGGCATCAAACAGCGTGGCGGAAGGCAGACGAGTGGTGTTTTCATTGTCTGCCCACTGCCGACCAATGTAACGGACGCCTGCACCTACGCTGATCCCGGCATCAAACTGGTATTTCGCCCACGCGGAAGCCATCGAGTTGGGCGTCACGTAAGGTGTATGACCGTTGTTACCGTCGATAGAATCTTTGAAGCGCACGTGGTTGAGCGTAAAGCTCGCCAGCGTGCTCAGGCGCGGAGTGAGCTGATTATGGGCTTCCAGTTCGAGGCCCTGAGAGTGCACTTTCCCGGCCGGTTCGTAATAAGAGCCTACCACCACGCGGTTACCCACATCATTTTGCGTCAGGTCGTACACGGCTGCTGAGTAGAGATCGGACGTGCCTACGGGCTGGTATTTAATCCCGGCCTCGTACTGCTCAGATGTAGTCGGTTTCAGCAGGTTGCCGTCCTGTCCGGAAAGCGATTGCGGCGTAATGGCCTGACTGTAGCTGGCATACGGAGAGATACCGTTATCAAACGCATAGAGCAGGGCCGCGCGACCGCTGACGTGATCGTCTTGACGGCGATATTGCGTATCGGTGCTGTACTGTCTGTTTTCAGACACGATCCGATCGTAGCGGCCGGAGAGATCCAGATGCCACTTGTCCCATTTCATCTCATCCTGCAGATACATACCGGTTTGGTAGTAACGGCGCTGTGAGTTCTGGAATACGTAAGCCGGATTCGTCCCCACGGCCTGGCCTGTCAGCGCGTTAAGCTGACTGGCTAAGCCACTGGCATCACGCAAATCATTGGTGTACTGATGATATTCCGCGCCCAGTACGACCTTATGATCTACCGGACCCGTGGCAAAATCGGCTTCCAGTTGATTATCGATCGCGTACGCATTCAGTGAAGAACGTGAACCGGAATAGTAGCGATTAAGCAGTTCAGACTGCGGTGAATCCCAGCCAGCCTGATAAACCTGATCCAAATCGACATTAGAGTGGGAATAGCTGGCATTGGAGCGGAAGGCCCAGGTTTCATTAAAGCGGTGAGCGAACTCCGCGCTGTAAATTTGCTCGCGACGTTTGAACTGATCCAGTGTGCTGTCGCCGTCATAAAAACCGGTGCTGAGCTTACGTCCGTTATGCTCGGTTATGCTGCCATCACCCGGCACGGCACTGTGATAGCCACCGGAAGGATCCTTCTGCAGATAGGCGCGTAACAGTAGTGACGTATCTTCATCCGGTTGCCACAGCAGCGAGGGCGAAATCGCATATTTTTCTTCGCGGGTATGATCGTACTGCGTATCGCTGTTGCGCGTGATGCCGGTCAGACGAAAAGCCCACTGATCGTTGATCGCGTTGGTGTAATCAAATGCGGCGCTGTTGGTGTTATGGGTGCCGGTGGACAGACGGAAATGTCCTTCAGGCGCGTATTGAGGACGCTTAGAGGTCTCCATTACTAAGCCACCGGGAACGGTCTGGCCATACAGGGCAGAAGAGGGGCCTTTGATCACATCAATGCGTTCGAGGAACCAGGGATCAACCTGCAGCACGTTGTAGCTGCCCGGATCGCTCATCAGCCGCAGGCCGTCCAGGAAAATATTATCCACGTCGCCGCCGTGGAAACCGCGCAACGATACCGTATCGTAGCGGGTGGCCGCACCGGCGAAGTTCGTAAAGGCGCCCGCGGTGTAATTCAGCGCCTGATTCACATCCATCGCACCCTGATCGTCCATTTGCTGGCGCGTGATCACCGAGACTGACTGCCCGGTGGTGATCAGCGGACGATCGGTCTTGGTTGCGCCTTTACTGACGGTCGCCGTATAGCCTTCTGTCGGGGTTGTCGACGTTTCTTCGGGCTTTGCTGTGACCACCAGCGTGTTGGCGGCAAAGGTCACTGCAGGTGTGGCAATGGCGATGGAGCACAGCAACGCTAACCGTTTCCGGCAGAAAGGCATTCTCATTGTTTATCCCTTACAAATGGTAGATACGCCGCTCCCGACAGAGGAAAGGAGCGAAAATTGGTGTTAAGAACAAGTTATTTACATTGAATGCAAATGAGAATTATTGCCTTTACTGTTAATCATTACAAGATGTCTACAGCGTTATTGTTAAAGAAATTGCAGGCTAACGGGGTAAACAGGCGTGGAACGTGCGTCAGGGAAGCCTTTTCGGGCAGGTTGTACCGGGCGGGACGGGGGAGAAACATTCAACACGCTTCACGTACAACGTGAAGGCAGGCCAGGCGATCTGGCCTGCCGGGGAGGAGATGTCAGATGGCGACCAGACCTCGCACGTTATCCGCCTCCATGTCACTGCCACGACCGCGCTGGATAATCTCGCCGCGCGACATCACCAGATAGCTGTCGGCCAACTCAGCGGCGAAATCATAGAATTGCTCAACCAGCAGAATCGCCATATCGCCGCGCTGCGCCAACTGACGGATCACTATGCCAATCTCTTTGATCACCGACGGCTGGATCCCTTCCGTCGGCTCGTCGAGGATCAGCAACTGCGGACGACTTGCCAGCGCGCGACCGATCGCTAACTGCTGCTGTTGTCCCCCGGACAGGTCGCCTCCGCGCCGCGACTTCATGTCGAACAGCACGGGAAACAGCTGATAGATCTCATCAGGCACCTGTTTGGCCTGTGAGGCGGAGAAGCGGGACAGGCCCATTAGCAGATTCTCCTCAACCGTGAGACGGGGGAAAATTTCGCGTCCCTGTGGCACGTAAGCGATGCCGGACTGCACGCGCTGATGCGGCTTGCGCGTCCCGATCGGCTTGTCCTGCCAGCGTACCTCACCCGATTTGGCCGGAATCAATCCCATCAGGCATTTCAGCAGCGTGGTTTTACCCACGCCGTTACGGCCCAGCAGGCAGGTGATTTCGCCTGTTTTTACCTCAAACGACAGGCCGCGTAGAATATGGCTGCCACCATAATACTGATGCAGTTCAGATACCTGTAACATTTAGCGCCCCAAATAAACGTCGATGACCTGCTCGTTGGCCTGAACCTCGCGCAGCGAACCTTCCGCCAGCACCTTGCCTTGATGCAAAACCGTGACGTAGTCGGCAATGGTTTCCACAAAGCCCATGTCGTGTTCAACCACCATGAGTGAGTGTTTCCCTGCCAGGCTACGGAACAGCTCGGCGGTATAGTCGGTTTCCGCATCGGTCATACCGGCCGCAGGTTCATCCAGCAGAAGCAGGTGCGGCTCCTGCACCAGCAGCATGCCGATCTCAAGAAACTGTTTCTGCCCATGCGACAACAGGCCCGCCTGGCGGTGACGCGAACCCGTGAGCCGCAACAGGACGAGGACCTCGTCAATCCGATCCCGCTGCTCGCTGTTAAGCCGTGCGCGCAGGCTGGCCCAAACGGTTTTAGTGGTTTTCAGGGCAATTTCCAGATTTTCAAACACCGTCAGCGCTTCAAACACCGTGGGTTTCTGAAATTTGCGTCCGATACCGCGACGGGCAATCTCAACGGGGGAGTGGCTGGTCAGGTCATTATCCTGATCGTAAATGACCCGGCCCTTATCCGGTCGTGTTTTGCCGGTAATCACATCCATTAGCGTGGTTTTTCCTGCGCCGTTAGGGCCGATCACACAGCGCAGTTCGCCCACGCCGATCTGTAAGGACAGATCGGACAGGGCGCGAAAGCCATCAAAAGAGACGGTGACGGCTTCCAGTTGCAGCACCGGATCGCGCTGAACACGATGACGATCGGCGGGAAATGATTGGGTATACGGGTGCTCAGTCATCTTTTCTCCGGCGCAGTAAGCCAATCACGCCACGCGGCAGAAACAGCGTGACCAGAATAAACATCATCCCCAGAAAGAACAGCCAGTACTCTGGGAAGGCAACGGTAAACAGGCTCTTCGCGCCGTTAACAATCGCGGCGCCCAGCAGTGGGCCAATTAAGGTGCCGCGTCCACCCAGTGCGACCCAGATAGCGGCTTCGATGGAGTTGGTGGGGGACATTTCACCAGGATTAATAATGCCGACCTGCGGCACATAAAGTGCGCCCGCCATGCCGCATAACACGGCGGACAGCGTCCAGACGAACAGCTTAAAGCCACGGGGATCGTAACCGCAGAACATCAGACGGTTTTCCGCGTCGCGGACCGCCGTCAGCACCCGGCCGAATTTACTGCGTGCCAGGACAAAACCCAGGCCTAAACTGACTAACAGCAATATCACCGTCGCGACAAACAGGCCGATGCGCGTGCCCGTGGCGGTAACATTAAAACCAAGCAGGGTGGTGAAGCCGGTAAAGCCGTTGTTGCCACCAAAACCGGTTTCATTGCGGAAAAACAGCAGCATGCCGGCATAGGTCAATGCCTGGGTCATGATGGAGAAATAAACCCCTTTGATTTTCGAGCGGAAGGCGAAAAAACCAAAGACCAGCGCCAGCAGGCCGGGAACCAGCACAATCAGGCACAGCGCCCAGGCAAAATGCTGGGTGCCCGCCCAAAACCACGGCAGCCGATCCCAGGAGAGAAAGGCCATAAAGGCCGGTACGCCGTCGCCCGCCGCCTGGCGCATCAGGTACATGCCCATCGCATAGCCGCCCAGCGCAAAAAACAGGCCGTGTCCCAGAGAGAGTAAACCGGCATAACCCCAGACCAGATCCAGCGCCACCGCGACCACCGCATAGCACAGAATTTTACCCACCAGGGTTAAGGTATAGGTCGATATCGCCAGCGGATGGGTGGCCGGCAGCAGCGCCAGAAATGGCATGATCAGCAGCATCAGCGTAACCAGTGCGCCAATACCCAGCGTCAGGCGCGGGGCCTGACGAGCCAGACGTAAGGAGATGGGTTGCGTCATTAGTCAGTCACCCTTCCTTTCACCGCAAATAACCCTTGCGGACGTTTTTGAATAAACAGCACGATCATGACCAGAATCAGGATTTTCCCCAGCACCGCGCCGATTTGCGGCTCCAGCACTTTATTGAGAATGCCCAGCCCCAGCGCAGCCACGACGGTGCCGGCCAGTTGCCCCACACCGCCGAGCACCACCACCAGGAAAGAGTCAATAATGTAGCCCTGGCCCAGTTCCGGTCCGACATTTCCCAACTGGGACAGGGCCACGCCGCCCAGCCCGGCGATGCCGGAGCCCAGGCCAAAAGCCAGCATATCGACTCGGCCTGTTGGCACGCCGCAGCAGTCGGCCATGGCCCGGTTTTGCGTTACCGCCCGCACGTTCATCCCCAGCCGCGTGCGGTTCAGCAGCAGCCAGGTCAGGATCAGCACAAACACCACGAACAGAATGACCGCAATACGGTTCCAGGGCAGAACCAGATTCGGCAGCACCTGCAATCCGCCGGACAGCCAGGCGGGGTTCGCAACCTCAAGGTTCTGCGCGCCAAACAGCATCCGCACCAGCTGAATCAGCATCAGGCTGATGCCCCAGGTGGCTAACAGGGTTTCCAGTGGACGGCCATACAGGTGACGGATAATGGTGCGCTCCAGCGCCATACCGATAACCGCCGTTAACCCAAAGGCGACCGGGAGCGCCAGCAGCGGATACCAGCCGATGTAATGCGGCGCGAACTGCTGAAACAGGTTTTGCACCATCCAGGTCGCGTAGGCACCCAGCATCAACATTTCCCCGTGCGCCATATTGATCACGCCCAGCAGGCCGTAGGTAATCGCCAGGCCCAGGGCGGCAAGCAGCAGTATCGAACCCAGAGACAGGCCGCTAAACGCCTGGCCCAACAGATCGCCCCACATCAGGCGGCTTTTAATCTGTTGCAGGCTTTCTTTTGCCGCCTCGCGTACGGTTTCATCGGGCTCCACTGTGGGCTGGGTCAGCCGTTGCAGGCTGGCCTGGGTGTTAGGATCGCCGGACTCGCCCAGCAGTTTCACCGCCCGCAGCCGAACCATGGGTTGAGGGCTGGACAGTTGCAGGCTGGCCGCCGCCATCGCCAGCGCGGCATGCACGCGCGCATCCTTTTCGAGGCTCAGGCGTTGCGTAATCAGCGGGAGAAGATCGGCGGCGGCGTCATTTTGTAACTGCTGTGCCGCACTCAGGCGTACGCTGGCGTCGCTGCTCATCAGTTGATGTGCGGCGAGCGCACTGGCGACCAGCACGCGCAACCGGTTATTCATAAACAGTTTTTTTAGCGCGCCCTTCGGCTGTGATGACGTATCCAGCGGCTGGAGCCCATTACCGGTTTGGCTAAAAGGATGACGATCCTGATCCGTGACCACGGTTTCGGCTTTCAGCGCCTGAAGCAGCGGCAACCGGCTGACATCTGGCGCAGCGGCCCACTGTTGCAGCAATTCCGCCTGCTGAGCGCGGCTCGCCGCGGCGAAGTCGGCCGCCGGTCCGGCGCTGGCAAACAGCGGCAGGAGCAGCAAAAAACTAAAGAAACACAGGCGAAGCGTCATGGGAGAGCCTCATCAAATAGGCGATCATAGGGAGTCCTTACTGCCGCCCCACAGAGGGATCAGGGGCGGCACCTGTCTTACTGAGACGTTTTCACCGGGTGATCGGGTTTTTTGTCATTACCGGGGATATACGGGCTCCAGGGCTGGGCGCGTACCGGTTTGTCGGTTTGCCAGACCACGTTGAACTGACCGTTTTCTTCCACTTCGCCAATCATCACGGGTTTATGCAGATGGTGGTTAGTCTGATCCATCGTCAGGGTAAAGCCATCCGGCGCTTTAAAGGTCTGCCCGGCCATGGCGGCGCGCACCTTATCCACGTCGGTGGTGCCCGCTTTTTCGACGGCCTGCGCCCACATATGGATCCCTACGTAGGTCGCCTCCATCGGATCGTTCGTCACAACGCTGCTGGCATTCGGCAGGTTATGGGCTTTGGCATAAGCACGGTAATCGGCGACAAATTTGGCGTTGGTCGGGTTATCCAGCGATTCGAAGTAGTTCCAGGCGGCGAGCTGGCCGACCAGCGGTTTGGTATCAATTCCACGGAGTTCTTCTTCGCCCACTGAGAACGCCACCACCGGTATATCGGTGGCTTTGATGCCCTGATTCGCCAGCTCTTTGTAAAACGGCACGTTGGAATCCCCGTTGATGGTGGAGACCACCGCGGTTTTCCCGCCTGCGGCGAACTTCTTGATATTGGACACGATGGTCTGGTAATCGCTGTAGCCGAACGGGGTATAAACTTCTTCGATGTCTTTATCCTGTACGCCTTTGGTGTGCAGGAAAGCCCGCAAAATTTTGTTGGTCGTGCGGGGATACACATAATCTGTTCCCAACAGGAAGAAGCGTTTCGCGCCGCCGCCATCCTGGCTCATCAGGTATTCCACTGCCGGAATAGCCTGCTGGTTAGGGGCTGCCCCGGTGTAGAAGACGTTCGGTGACATCTCTTCACCTTCATACTGTACCGGGTAGAAGAGCAGGCCGTTCAGCTCTTCGAAGACCGGCAGCACGGATTTTCGTGATACCGAGGTCCAGCAGCCAAACACCACCGCAGTTTTGTCCTGGGTCAGCAGTTGGCGCGCCTTTTCGGCAAAGAGCGGCCAGTTTGAGGCGGGATCCACCACCACCGGTTCGAGCTTTTTACCCAGCACGCCACCTTTCGCATTGATTTCATCAATGGTCATCAGGGCGACATCTTTCAGTGGCGTTTCGGAAATCGCCATAGTGCCGGAAAGCGAGTGCATAATACCCACTTTGATGGTGTCAGCCGCCTGGGCGTTCCATGAGAATCCCATACCTGCAACGGTAGCGGAGAGTGCAAAAGCCTTGAGCAATGAACGTCTTTTCATCAATGTTAAACCCCTGGTTAGATGGATGCGTTATTCGATGGGTTGGAGCCTGGCCTGCTGTAACATATGGATCGTGATCTTCCTGACCTCAGCCTTACTGGCGGCAATGTGTTCGCTCAGCATCTGCTGGGCTTTGCCGGTCTGCTGCAAAAAAATGGCCTGTAAAATTTGCGCGTGCTCGCGATACGTCGCCGCGATCCTGTCTTCGCGGGTAAAATCGAGACGACGGATAATGCGGATCTTCTCGGTCAGTTCAGCGTGAATACGCGCGATCTCACTGTTGCCTGCGGCGGCGACCAGCGTCATATGAAAGGCCTCATCGTGCTGCGACACTTTCTTTCCGTCGTCCAGCCGGGCGGCCTCACACCAGAACTGATAAAGCTCGCGCAGCCGGGCGGCGCACTGCGCCGAGGGCAGTTCGCACAGACGCTTCACGGCTTCGCACTCCAGTACCGTGCGCAGATCGTACAGCTCTTCGAAATAGGCAAAATCGAAGGTTTTGACCTGCCATCCGCTGCGAAACCACACATCGACATAGCCTTCACGCTCCAGCCAGAACAGTGCCTGCCGGACTGGCGTGCGGCTGACCGCCATACGTTCAGCAATTTCACTCTCGCTGAAGCGGTCACCGGGCATCAGGCGAAACTCAAAAATGTCGTTTTTCAGCGTCTGGTAAACACGTTCCGCCAGGGCTTCCGGACGCGCTTTATTACGGGGTAAACGGGTTGTCATCGGCTCTCCTTATTCCAGCCACAGCAGCGTATCGCCAGGGCTGACGGCACGCCCTGCCTGACAGGCGATGCGTTTCACCCGACCGGCGCAGGGGGCTGCAATCGCCAGCTCCATTTTCATTGCTTCAACAATCACCAGCGTCTGACCCGCGCTGACGTCATCCCCGGGCTGTACCAGCACTTTCCAGATATTGCCGTTCATATCTGCCTGCACCGCGTGCGCGCTGTCATCTTCAGCGGCGGTGTGAGGCGCTTTATCTGGAGGAGAGGCGATCTCCTGTTCCTCCTGCGACCAGCGCGTGACTTCCTGCTCGAAAGCCGCTGCCTGACGCTGGCGAAACGCCGTGATGTCCTGAGCGTTATCCGCCAGGAATTGTTGGTGAGCGGCAAAGTCAAATTCAGTTTCGTCAATACGCAGCGTGGCGCGACCTTCGCGGAAATCGTCACGTAACTGCGTCAGCGCCTCTTCCGTTACGGGATAAAAGCGCACCTGATCGAAGAAGCGCAGCAGCCAGGGTTCGCCTGCAGTAAACTGCGCATTTTTGAGGAACTTGTTCCAGATAGGTAAGGTACGGCCCACCAGCTGATAGCCGCCGGGCGAGTCCATGCCGTAAATGCACATATACATCCCGCCGATGCCGACGGTGCCTTCTGCCGTAAAGGTACGGGCGGGGCTGTATTTGGAACTCAGCAGGCGGTGACGGGGATCGACAGGCACGGCGCAGGGCGCGCCAAGGTACACATCCCCCAGCCCTAAAATCAGATAGCTGGCCTCAAAGATCGTGTCGCGGACCTGGTCGCGGCTGGTTAATCCGTTAATGCGCTGAATAAAATCGACATTATTTGGCAGCCAGGGCGCGCTGGCACGCACGGTTTCTTTATAGCGTTCCACCGCACCGAGCGTCGCGCTGTCTTCAAAGGCCATCGGCAGCCAGACGATGCGTGACGGAACTTTCAGGTGACTGACATTGCCGAGCATCGCTTCCCGTTCCAGCAGCACGTTCATTAACTGCGACTGGCTCAGGACCAGGCTGTCGTAGCGAATTTGCAGCGAGCGCACGCCAGGAGAGAGCTCTTCGATCCCGGTAACAGGCTGAGCACGCAGCGCCTCCATTAACAAATGCACACGCAGACGCAATGCCAGATCGAGGACGTTGTCGCCATATTCGATGAGGATGTATTTATCACCGGCCTGGCGATAGACCGCCCTGGGGGAGGTTTCCGTGGCGGCGACAGCGGCGAGCAGGGTGCCGGAACCAAAGCGGTTTTCAGCCAGCGAGGGGACGTCAAACGCGGGCGCAGAGTGGGGCCGCAGCGTGGCAATCACCTGCTTCTGAGCCTGTTCCCGCGCGGTCGCTTCCTCTACGCTGATGGGGTGAAAACGGATGCTGTCACCAGGTTTAACCTGACCGACTTTCCACAGCTCGGCTTTGGCTATCGTTACCGGGCAGACAAAGCCGCCAAGGCTGGGGCCGTCGTGGGTGAGGATCACCGGGAAATCACCGGTAAAGTTGACTGCGCCGATAGCATACTCGCAGTCATGTACGTTGGAGGGATGCAGACCGGCCTCACCGCCGTTAGCGCGAGCCCAGCTCGGTTTTGGCCCGACCAGGCGTACGCCAAGGCGGTTTGAGTTGTAGTGTACCTGCCAGTCGCTGGCAAAAAAGTCGTCGATGGCGGCCTGGGTGAAGAAGTCAGGTGCGCCGTGCGGCCCGTACAGCACGCCAATGTGCCATTCGTTCGTGTAGGTCGGTATCAGCGCCGGGCTGAGCGCCTGGGGCGCGCTGATCGGGGCCGGTGTGGTGCAGGCGGCCAGCAGCGGCTGGGAAACCGGCAGCATATCGGCAACCCGCAGCGTCCGCCCCGCGTGCCCACCAAACTGACCGAGCGAGAAAGTGGAGCGGCTGCCGAGGTATTCCGGTACGTCAAAACCATTACGGATGGCCAGATAACAGCGACAGCCTTGCAGCGCGCGGCCCAGCGTGAGCGTTTGTCCCGCATTGACCGTGACAGGCTGCCAGTTTGCAACGGGTTCACCATCCAGCATGGCGGCGCAGTCAGCGCCGGTCAGGGCAATTGTCGTCGCACAATGAAAACGCAGCGTCGGGCCCTGTAAGGTAAATTCCAGTCCTGCTGCGGCCTCATGATTGCCGACGATACGGTTAGCCAGCCGGAAAGCATAGTCGTCCATGGGGCCGGAGGGCGGTACGCCGATATCCCAGTAGCCAAGGCGGCCCGGAACGTCCTGCACGGAGCTAAAGGTGCCGGGCTGCAGAACTTCCACTACCGCGGCCGACGGCGTGAAATCATCCAGAAAACCAGTCCAGACGTTGCCGCTCTGGAAGGCGTCGGTGGCGATGACCTGCCGCAGGTAATCAAGATTGGTGGCGATGCCGTGCAGTTGAGTGGCATTAAGCGCGCGTTGCAGTTTGGCCAGCGCGGCGTCCCGGGTTTCAGCATGAACGATCAGCTTGGCGATCATGGGATCGTAGTAGCTCGATACGTCGCTACCGGTGCTGATTCCACTATCGACGCGCACATCCTCGGGAAAGTGCACATGGGTTAAGACACCGGGACAAGGCTGAAAGTGTTTAAGCGGATCTTCAGCGTAGAGCCGGACTTCGATCGAGGCGCCCTGAGGTGCCTGCTGCAGGCGCGGCCAGTCGATCGCTTCATCGGCAGCCACGCGCAACATGCACTCGACCAGGTCAAGACCCGTGACGCATTCGGTGACCGGATGTTCAACCTGCAGGCGGGTATTGACCTCCAGGAAATAGAAGGCGTCCTGCTGCGCATCGTAAATGTATTCGACGGTGCCCGCGCTGCGGTAATTGACCACCTCGCCCAACCGGACTGCCGAGGCGAGCAGCGCATCGCGGGTTGCAGCGGGCAAACAGGGAGCGGGCGTTTCTTCTACCACTTTCTGGTTGCGGCGTTGCAGAGAGCAGTCGCGCTCGCCCAGAGCGACCACGGTGCCTTTGCCGTCGCCAAAGATCTGTACCTCAACATGGCGGGCATGATCGATGCAGCGTTCAAGAAATACGCCTGCGTCGCTGAAGAACTGTTCGCCAAGCCGGCGCACGCTCTCCCAGGCATGCCGGAGCGCCTCGGCATCCGCGCAGCGCGTCAGGCCGATGCCGCCGCCCCCGGCCGTGCTTTTTAACATCACCGGATAACCAATATGACTCGCGGCGGCCAGGGCGTCATCCAGCGAGTCGAGCAGCGGCGTGCCTGGCGTCATGGGAACACCGGCGTGCGCTGCCAGTTCACGGGCACGGTGCTTTAAACCGAACTCACCAATTTGCTGCGCTGTCGGTCCAACAAATACGATGCCGGCCTCCTCACAGGCGGCGGCAAACGGCAGGCTTTCAGAGAGAAAACCGTAGCCCGGCCAGACAGCCTGGGCGCCGCTTTCCTGCGCGGCCGCCAGAATTTTATCAATGCGCAGATAGCTGTCGCTGGCTTTGTCACCGCCCAGACAAATAGCGATATCGGCATCTTTGACATGTTGCGCGTTACGGTCGGCATTGGAAAAGACCGCGACGCTGGTAATGCCCAAACGTTTCAGGGTACGGATAGCGCGGCAGGCAATTTCGCCACGATTGGCAATCAGAACGGTGCTGAACATGATTGATTAACTCTCCAGAGAAGCGAGCCAGTTACGCCAGCCGCCGAATTCGGTAATCTCCAGCGCGTGCGTCAGCGCGGAACCTTCACAAATAAAGCCTTTCACCACGCGACCATCGGCAAGCGTGAGGCTGCCAATGCCTAGGGGTTGTGGGATCTCGGCCACAAATTCGCCAAAGCGCGCCAGGGGGATATCCCAGAGCTCGACGGCGATGGCGGCGCCCTGTTCCGCCCGCATCAGTCCCGGCTTTTTGACCGGGCCATCCAGCAGGGCAAACAGGCGATACTGGCTGGCCGTCTGGGTCTCTTCTACCCGGACGGCCTGGCGTTGCGTGAGCTGAAAGTTAAGTGGCATGCCGGTCAGGTGCGCGCCCACCACTGCAATGCGAACGTGGTCGCTGGAAAGGGGAAGCGGCGCAGGCTCAGCGGGTTGGGCCTTGCCAGTGGCGCCGCGCGGCAGGGCCATAGCCTGCTGCCAGCGCAGGCCAAACTGCGCCAGCGCGCGGTCATGCCAGGCGGGGGCGATGAGCGTAATGCCCGCGGGCAGATCGTCGTTTCTGAAAGGGGCGGGCAGCGCCAGTGCGGCAAGATCGGCCAGATTGGTAAAGTTGGTGTAAGTACCAAAATGTGAGTTGTAAATCACCGGCTCCTGCTGCATCTCATCCAGGGTATAGATCGTGGGGGACGTGGGCACGACCAGCGCATCAAACGGCGCCAGAATCTGCTGAATCTGGCGCGCCAGCCGGGCACGCAGGTATTCGGCCTCAAAGGCCTCGACGGCACTGTATTTCAGACCCGTCGAGATAATGCTGTGCACCACCGGATCCATCTTCTCCGGGTGGTTGAGCATCTCGCCTACGGCAGCGGTACGCTCCGCCACCCACGGGCCGTAGTAGAGCTGTTCGGCGAGCTGCGTGAAGGGGGTGAAATCAATCGGATGCAGCGTGGCGCCGCTGTCCTGCAGTGCGGTCAGCGCGGCGTCCCAGGCCGCTTCGGCAGCCGCATCATCAAAAAACACGGGGGCGGCAGGAATCGCGAAATCAGGATGGGATTTCATGCCCGCGGGCACCGTACGAGGATGAACGCGCGAGTAGGCATCCTGAGCATCGTATCCTCCCGCCAGGCTGGCGACGCGAAACGCATCGTCCACCGTCAGCGCAAAGACAGAAATTGTGTCGTTCAGGCGGCAGGCAGGAACGACACCGCGCGCAGACAGCCAGCCCTTGGTCGGTTTCAGACCGACAATATTGTTGAAACCGGCGGGCACCCGGCCTGAACCGGCGGTATCGGTACCCAAAGAGAACGCCACCAGCCCTCGAGCCAGTACCGAGGCCGATCCCGAACTGGAGCCGCCGCTTACAAAGTCCGGGTCAAAGGTGTTACATACCGCGCCGTAAGGTGAACGTGTACCGACCAGTCCGGTAGCAAACTGGTCGAGGTTAGTTTTCCCCATCACCACCGCGCCCGCCGCTTTAAGCTGTGCCACCACAAAGGCATCCTCGGCGGCGATGTAACGGAATGCAGGGCAGGCTGCCGTTGTCGGCCAGCCAGCCACGTCAATGTTATCTTTCACGGCAAAGGGAACACCGAACAGTGGAAGGGCATCCGGATCCTGCTGGTAACGCGCCAGGAGCGGCTCAGTTTGCGCCATTAACTGGGCGGGAGTGGCAAGACAGATCCACGCATTATCGTCTGGATCCAGCTCAGAAAGGTGTTCAGCCAGCAGCGTGTGAACCTGCTCCGGGTGTTGCCGAACGCGTTGCTGCCAGTCATTAAGGGTCAAACCGAATGTCGAAGCCATGCAGTGAATTCCAACAGGTATACAAGATGGGATTCAATAGAGCAAAGGACGTGCCAGAATTTTAATGCCATGAATCAATGAGATAATTCGAACAGTCATAAGAAGATGTGATGACAAAACGCACAGTTGTCGCGCAGGCAGTGTGACATCAGGGTGCGTTAAAGCGGTGCGAAGGTAAATTTTGTGAAGAACATGGCAAGAGTGGCTTCCCCTGGTTAGCATGAATAACGTCTGGCACAGAGCCAGCGCCCAGCAACAGAGGAGATTTACGTGGAGAAGTGGCGTAACTGGATGATAGGGATCTGCCTGGTCAGCACGGCCGGCAGCGCATGGGCTGATTCGCTTGATCAACAACGGCAACGATATCAACAAATTAAGCAGGCCTGGGACAGTAATCAGATGGCAACAGTTGAACAGCTGTTACCGACGCTACAGGATTATCCGCTTTATCCTTATTTAGAATACCGTCTGCTGGCGCAGGACCTGGACCAGGAAACCAGCCTGGCAGTACAAAATTTTATTCAAAAGTATCCGACTTTACCGCCAGCGCGCTCGCTGAAAACGCGTTTTGTTAACGTACTTGCGCATCGTCAGGACTGGCAAGGCGTGCTTAACTTCAGCCCCGACGAGCCCACGCCGGTGCAGGCACGTTGTAACTGGTACTATGCCAAATGGTCAACCGGAAAGCAGCAGGCGGCATTTGACGGTGCCAAAGCCATTTGGCTGCGCGGCACGGCCCTGCCGAATGACTGCGACAAGCTCTTCTCCGTGTGGCAGGCCAGCGGTCAGCTTTCTCCCATCACTATTCTTGAACGTATCCGCCTGGCAATGAAAGCGGGCAATGACAGCCTGGTCAGCTATCTGGCCAAAACGCTGCCTGCCGATTACAAGACGATGTCGGATGCATTACTAGCGTTGCAGAAAGATCCTCAGTCCGTCACGGCCTTTGCCAACAGCGTGGGCGCAACCGACTTCACGCGCCAGGCCACGATTTTTGCCTTTACCCGCGTCGCCCGTGCCGATATGGAAACAGCCCGTAGCCTGATCCCTGAGCTGGTGCGCGCGCAAAAAATGGGGCCAGAAGATGAGCAGGCGCTGAAAGAGATTGTCGTCTGGCGGATGATGGGCAGCGATCTGACCTCCGAGCAGGCGCGCTGGCGCGATGCGGTGGTGATGAACAGCGAATCGACTGCGTTAGTAGAACGGCGGGTGCGTCTGGCGCTGAGTGAAAACGATCGTCGTGGCCTGAACACCTGGATTGCGCGTCTGCCGGTTGAAGCGAAAGAGAAAGACGAGTGGCAGTACTGGCAGGCCGATTTGCTTTATTCAAAAGATCGCAAAGAAGAAGCCGATGACATTCTGCGTAAGCTGATGAAAGAGCGCGGTTTTTATCCTATGGTTGCCGCACAACGTTTAGGGGTGGACTATCCTCTTCAGGTCGATGCGGCACCCAAACCTGACGCGGCAACCACCCAGGGGCCAGAACTCGCACGCGTGCGTGAGCTGATGTACTGGGGCATGGACAATCTGGCACGCAGCGAGTGGGCCAACCTGATCGGCAGCAAAACCCATGTCCAGCAGCAGATGCTGGCGCGCTACGCAAGCGAACAGGACTGGTGGGATCTGAGCGTACAGGCCACGATCACCGCGAAAATGTGGGACAGCCTGAAAGAGCGTTTCCCGCTGGCATGGCAGGATCTGTATAAGCAGAACACTCAGGGTAAATCCATTCCGCAGAGTTATGCGATGGCGATTTCCCGTCAGGAAAGTGCATGGAACCCGAAAGCCCGTTCCCCGGTGGGTGCCAGCGGACTGATGCAGATTATGCCGGCGACCGCGACACACACCGTGAAGATGTTTAGCATCCCGGGCTATGTGAACGCGTCTCAGCTGTTCGATCCGCAGACCAACATTCAGATCGGGACGCAATATCTGGAGTATGTTTATCAGCAGTTTGATAAGAACCGGATATTCGCCTCAGCGGCTTACAATGCCGGCCCGGGACGCGTAAGGACCTGGCAAGGCAGTACAGCAGGCAATCTCAACGCCGTCGCCTTTATCGAAACCATTCCGTTTTCGGAAACCCGGGGTTACGTGAAGAATGTGCTGGCCTATGATGCGTACTACCGCTACTTCCTGGGTCAGCCGGACAAGATCCTGTCCGATGCTGAGTGGAATCGCCGCTACTAGCTGTGTTAAGCTTCCGTACTCTTTAGCGAGTACGGAAGCCTCTCATGAATCAACCCTCTGTGCCATCCACGACTGACCCGGCTACGGACGCGCACTGGCTGCGTTTTGTTGAGCTGATGCAACAGGCTTTTGCGGATAACCAGGCGCTGCCGCTGTTACAGCTGATGACGACGCCAGATGAACGAGAGTCCTTTGGTACACGATTGCGTATCATTGAATCGCTGCTGAATGGCGACATCAGCCAGCGTGAACTGAAAAACGAACTGGGCGTGGGAATTGCCACGATTACCCGCGGATCAAACAGCCTGAAAGAGGCGCCTCCGGCACTGAAGCAGTGGCTGGAAGCACACCTGACGCGTCGCTGATTACTGCTGATAGAACGGATGGGTTAGCGGGCAGAGCGCCAGTATCAGAGCCTGGTGGTAAACGCTGGAGCGGCTGAGCAGGCCCTGGGTCAGGGTGCCGATTGCGCCGCCTTTGTGCTTAATATTGTCGATGCCGGTGAGGCGCGCCATCTCCTCACCCAGTTCGCGTCCTTCACGTAAACCGGCCATCACCACCGGCGGCAGGGTAAAACTGGCCGAACGTGACTCTCCCCGCTGTTTCTGGTTTTCCACCACCATCCAGGCAAAAGCGCACTCTTCTTCAATTCCGGCTTCAATCGCCACCCAGAAGTCGGCTTCCGGACGAACCTGACGGGCATTCATCACGCGCTGGCGTGCGCCAGTTCGCGTTTCGAGGTTGGTTAAAGGCTGTGCCGCAACGCCGCTCTCGACCTCGACCCCTTCGATATGGCAGGATCCCTCGCCGAAAACGTCGTTGAATGCCTGAGCAATCGCACGAATCTTCGCTGGATTGATGGTAGCTGCGACAACATGGTACATAATTAATTGAACCCTCAGGTAATTAAGGCGATTTTGGTCGCAGTATAACGGAAACTAAGCATGCTACAGGTCTATCTTGTTCGTCACGGTGAAACGGTATGGAATGCAGAACGTCGCATTCAAGGGCACTCCGACAGTCCGCTGACGGAAAAAGGTGAGCAACAAGCCCGTCAGGTCGGTGAACGCATCAAAAGCGCCGGTATCACGCATATTATTTCCAGCGATTTAGGGCGCACCCGGCGCACCGCTGAAATCATTGCCGATGCCTGTGGTTGTGATATCACTTTCGACCCGCGACTGCGGGAGCTGAACATGGGCATACTGGAAAAACGATTGCTAGATGAACTGAGCCCGGAAGAAGAGGGCTGGCGTGCTTCGCTGGTGAACGGCAGCGAGGGCGGCCGCATTCCTCAGGGCGAATCCATGACGGAACTGGCGCAGCGTATGCAGGAGGCACTTAATGCCTGCCTGGCGCTGCCGGCAGGGAGCCGCCCGCTACTGGTCAGCCACGGCATGGCGCTGGGCGTGCTGGTCAGCACCATTCTGGGGCTACCGGCCTATGCCGAACGTCGCCTGCGCCTGCGCAACTGTTCGATTTCCCGCGTTGATCATCAGCAGAGCGCATGGCTGGCACAGGGTTGGGTCGTGGAAACGGCGGGTGATATTGCCCACCTCGACGAACCCGCGATGGACGAGCTTCAGCGTTAATCGGTGATGCCGTCATTACGACGGCATCACACCAGGTATTAACGGCGAATCGGGATCAGATATTCACAACGAATCTCTGTAGGCGGTTCGCTGCGCTTTTTACCGCCGTGGGTAATAAAGCGCTCGATGTCCTGCCCCATGCGGCGCGTCAGGCCCAGCGTCGGCATGCAGGTACCGTATAACAACAGAATAAACTCCTGAAGTTCAACGCGCGGACCGCTGTAGTTGAACTGAACGTAATCCCCGGCTTCAAGAATGACCTTCTGGCCCGAATGCATATTGGTCGCGCTGTCGGTTGGCACGGCTGTGGTGTACAGAATCTCCTGCTCATCGTCTTTTTCATGACTGGCACGGACCTGGTGCAGACCGTAGAGCACGGGCGGAACCGTATCCGTTTCCAACAGAAACTGTTTCCAGAAATGGACACGCATTTCATCGCGGTAGCTGGAAATTTGTTCCAGGGTACAGGTGTAGCTCTGTGTCTGTCCCACCAGAACGGTCTCCGGCAGGGTGACGAACTGCGATTCCGGCTGCTGATCGTTTCCTAACCGAATGGGTGGGCGAATACCAAATGAATTCCAGTCAGACGAGCGGCGATACCATGCAGGTGTTTGATTAAACTGCTTTTTAAAGGCTCGTGTAAAGGTCTGCTGTGAATCAAACCGATACTGCAAAGCAATATCGAGAATCGGGCGGCTGGTCAGGCGAAGTGCCACCGCGGCTTTGGAAAGACGTCGTGCCCGGATATAGGCGCCAATGGCGTGTCCGGTAACGTCTTTAAACATCCGTTGTAGATGCCATTTAGAATAACCGGCTTTAGTGGAAACGTTATCCAGTGAAAGTGGTTGATCCAAATGGCTCTCCAGCCAGGCAAGCAAATCGCGAATGATACCGGCTTGGTCCATAAAACATCCTCATACTCTGGTGGCGCAGCTAAATGAAGTCGACGAATAATAGCACTTATTGCTTTAAAGACATGTTTGGTTTTGACTGGGATGGTTGTGCTATCTACGCGGGAATTTATACCCTTTTTACGTTGGTTATTGTATCGATTGACAGTACATTACATGCTCATCTATTACATTTGCAATGGTAACTCAATGACAATACCTCGTCTCCTGCTCGTCACCTTCGCGGGTTTGCTGTTTTCCAGTCCGCTTCTGGCTGAAGAGATTGGCTCCGTCGACACTGTGTTTAAGATGTTTGGACCCGACCACAAAATTGTGGTTGAGGCATTCGACGATCCCGACGTAAAAAATGTCACCTGCTACATCAGCCGGGCGAAAACAGGCGGTATCAAGGGCGGGCTGGGATTAGCGGAAGATACATCAGACGCGGCCATTTCGTGTCAGCAAATCGGGCCGGTAGAACTGAGCGAGAAAATTGCCAAAGGCAAAGCACAGGGTGACGTAGTGTTTCGTCAGCGCACATCGCTGATCTTCAAGAAACTGCAGGTCGTGCGTTTCTTTGACAGCAAGCGTAACGCATTAATTTATCTGGCTTACTCAGATAAAGTGGTGGATGGTTCACCTAAAAATGCGCTAAGCGCCGTACCGATTATGCCGTGGCACTAAGGCAATCATTAAACGCCCGTAAGGGCGTTAAATGATTGCCAGCTTAATCCTGCAGGTCACCACAGAAACGATAACCTTCGCCGTGAATGGTGGCGATGATTTCAGGGGTATCTGGCGTGGATTCAAAATGTTTACGGATACGACGGATTGTCACGTCAACAGTACGGTCGTGTGGCTTGAGATCGCGTCCGGTCATTTTCTTCAGCAAATCAGCACGCGTCTGAATCTTGCCGGGGTTTTCGCAGAAGTGCAGCATGGCACGGAACTCACTGCGCGGCAGTTTGTACTGCTCACCGTTGGGATTGATGAGTGAGCGGCTGTTGATGTCCAGCTCCCAGCCGTTGAACTTATAGCTTTCAACCTGGCGACGCTCTTCATTGGGTAAAGGCAAATTCATGGTGCGCAACAGCAGGTTACGTGCACGAATAGTTAATTCGCGTGGGTTAAACGGCTTAGTAATGTAGTCGTCTGCACCAATTTCCAGCCCAAGAATTTTATCGACTTCGTTATCGCGTCCGGTCAGGAACATCAATGCGACATTGGCTTGCTCACGCAGTTCACGTGCCAGTAACAGGCCGTTTTTACCCGGCAGATTGATGTCCATAATAACCAGATTGACATCATTGTCGGTCAACACCTGGTGCATCTCTGCACCATCGGTCGCTTCGTACACGACATAACCTTCCGCCTCAAAAATGCTTTTGAGGGTATTGCGCGTGACCAGTTCGTCTTCAACGATGAGAATGTGCGGGGTCTGCATGTTTAGCTACCTAATTTTGCCAACTAAATTGAAAACAGGGCGTACAGCGGTTAGGTGCTCTCCAGTGCGGAGAACGGCAAGCTTTGCTGAACCGTTGTACAAAAGTAAATTTTGATAAGCTTTTATCAAGGTCAACAACCGTATTCGCCAGCCTGCCGGGGTAAAAATTCCATGCCCTGCGGAATAATAATTTGAAACACATACTAACTGTATTAACAGCAACCTAACAGCAATAACAACAACTGGTAAGCATAAAAACAACGCTTCGTTGACTTATATCAAATGCAATTGTAGCACGTTAACATTTCTGTGAAAAACATCTCAAAAAATAGCGTGCTGGCTGACATTACGTCTCATTTTTGTCCCCGCCAGCCCGGCTTATCACTAAATATGATGTTAGAAACTTACTATTACAGTGGACTGAAATGAAAGGCTTTTATTTTGAAGGTTTTGATAATGTGCACTTTATGATAAAAAGGCGCGCTCCGGCCTTTTTTAACGTGTTTTAACATGTATGTCAGAGTCTTAACATGACCACCTATATCCCTCAATAAAGCAGGTGCGTGTTACACTAGCAGCGTGCACATTTACTGATGGAATGATCATGCTTTTTCCTCTTATCCTCGTCTCACCTGCCCGGGCAGAAAATATTGGCGCGGCGGCGCGTGCCATGAAAACCATGGGCTTTAATGAAATGCGTATTGTTGCCAGTGATGCATGGCAGGATCCGGCCGCCCGCCGCGTAGCTCATGGCGCAGGTGATATTCTGGACAGGATAAAAACCTTTGATACGCTGGCCGAAGCGCTGGCAGACATCGACTTTTCCGTCGCCACGACCGCGCGAAGTCGGGCCAGGTTCCGCTATTATGCAACGCCGCAGCAGGTGGAAGCGCAACTGCGGGAAAAACGTCAGTGGGTAAACAGCATGGCATTGGTATTTGGCCGTGAAGACAGCGGGCTGACCAATGAAGAGCTGGAGCAGGTTGACCTGCTCACCGGCATTCCAATGGCAAACGATTATCCTTCACTGAACCTGGGGCAGGCCGTTATGGTTTACTGTTACCAGCTGTCGGCGCTCAATCAGGTGGCTGCGCCTGTCGCCCCAGCGGCCGATGGTCAGCAGCTCCAAGCCCTGCGCCAGCGGTTTGAACAGTTACTGAGCCGGTTAGAGGTGAGTGACGACAATAAAATGGCCGACTGGATTAATCAGCGTATTGGCCTGTTAGAGCAGCGCGACAGTGCGATGTTGCACCGTTTGTTGCATGACGTGGAAAAAAAGCTGGCAGATAAATCCTCGGGTTAAGCGTGACTATACAGTCACAGATGTTAACGAAATGCGGTATAACAAACGATTCACCAGGCTTTTTTTGTTTAACAGCATGCTAAACATTGTGGTCTGTATTTGCGCAACGGATAAAACCGTTGACTTAATGTGCGCTTTGCTTTACTTCTTGACGCAGACGGACAATCAATGACAGACAGAAAAAATAAATCTGAATGCGTAATCACAGCCTGAACACCACAATTATTACCACCACCATTACCATTACGATCGGTAAAGGGGCGGGCTGACGCATCCAGGAAAAACAGAAAAGAAGCCCGCACCTCACGAGTGCGGGTTTTTTTTTGACTCAAAATCAGGAGAGTTGACATCATGCGAGTGCTGAAATTCGGTGGGACCTCGGTTGCTAATGCAGAGCGTTTTCTGCGCGTGGCCGATATTCTGGAAAGTAATGCGCAACAGGGACAGGTTGCCACCGTGCTTTCTGCGCCCGCTAAGATTACCAACCATCTGGTCGCGATGATCGAAAAAACCATTAGCGGTCAGGATGCGCTGCCGAATATCAGTGACGCGACGCGCATCTTTGCGGAGCTGCTGCAGGGGCTGGCCGAGGCGCAACCCGGTTTCGACTATGACGGGCTTAAAAGCCGCGTAGACAGCGAGTTTGCTCAGCTTAAACAGGTGCTGCACGGGATCAGCCTGTTGGGGCAGTGCCCTGACAGCGTCAACGCCGCGATGATCTGTCGTGGTGAGAAGCTCTCGATTGCGATTATGGAAAAGCTGCTTGAGGCACGAGGTTATGGCGTCAGCGTTATCGATCCGGTCGAGAAGCTGTTAGCCATCGGCCACTATCTCGAGTCTACCGTGGATATCGCAGAATCAACCCGCCGCATCGAAGCCAGTAAAATTCCGGCTGAAAATATGATCCTGATGGCCGGTTTTACCGCCGGTAATGAGCGGGGCGAGCTGGTGGTGCTGGGCCGAAACGGTTCCGACTACTCTGCTGCCGTGTTGGCGGCTTGTCTGCGTGCCGATTGCTGCGAAATCTGGACCGACGTAGACGGGGTTTATACCTGCGATCCCCGTCAGGTGCCGGATGCCCGCCTGCTCAAATCCATGTCATACCAGGAGGCGATGGAGCTCTCCTATTTCGGGGCGAAAGTCCTGCATCCACGGACTATCGCGCCTATCGCCCAGTTCCAGATCCCTTGCCTGATCAAAAACACGGCCAATCCGCAGGCCCCAGGTACGCTGATCAGCGCCAATGGTGAACAGGATGAATTCCCGGTTAAGGGCATCACCAACCTGAATAATATGGCGATGTTTAACGTGTCTGGCCCGGGGATGAAAGGCATGGTGGGCATGGCCGCCCGCGTGTTCGCGACCATGTCACGCACCGGGATTTCAGTGGTGTTAATCACCCAGTCTTCTTCTGAATACAGCATCAGCTTCTGTGTTCCTCAGAGCGAGCAGGCACGAGCGCGCCGTGTGCTGGAAGACGAATTCTATCTTGAACTGAAAGATGGATTGCTGGATGCGCTGGACGTTATCGAAAATCTGGCGGTGATCTCGGTTGTAGGGGATGGCATGCGCACCCTGCGCGGGATTTCAGCGAAATTCTTCTCTGCCCTGGCGCGCGCCAATATCAACATTATCGCTATCGCTCAGGGATCGTCTGAACGCTCTATTTCTGTCGTGGTCAATAATGATGACGTCACCACGGGCGTGCGCGTCGTGCATCAGATGCTGTTTGCCACCGACCAGGTAATTGAGGTTTTTGTGGTGGGCGTCGGCGGAGTCGGCGGCGCCCTGCTGGATCAGCTGCATCGCCAGCAGACGTGGCTTAAACAAAAGCACATCGATCTCCGCGTTTGCGGCATTGCGAATTCCCGGGCGCTGTTAACCAACGTGCACGGTATCGATCTCAGCGACTGGAAAGGCGAAATGGCGCAGGCCAAAGAGCCGTTTAACCTGGGGCGCTTAATTCGCCTGGTTAAAGAGTATCATTTACTGAATCCGGTGATTGTGGACTGTACCTCGAGCCAGGCGGTTGCCGACCAGTACGCAGATTTTCTGGCGGAAGGTTTTCACGTGGTCACGCCGAATAAAAAGGCCAACACCTCGTCGTGGGAATACTATCAGAAGATGCGTGTGGCGGCGGCGGGATCGCGTCGTAAGTTCCTGTATGACACTAACGTCGGCGCGGGTTTACCCGTCATTGAGAACCTGCAAAATCTGCTCAATGCAGGCGATGAGTTGATCAGGTTCTCGGGAATTTTATCAGGATCGTTATCCTATATTTTTGGCAAGCTGGATGAAGGTGTATCGCTGTCAGAAGCGACCAGGATGGCACGCGAGATGGGCTTTACCGAGCCCGATCCTCGCGACGATCTCTCAGGTACGGATGTCGCGCGCAAGCTGCTGATTCTGGCGCGTGAAGCGGGGCATTCGCTCGAAATGAGCGACATTGAAATCGAACCCCTGCTGCCCGCGCATCTGAATGCCATCGCCGATGTCGACCAGTTTATGGCGCAGTTACCCGAAGCCGATGCGGCGATTGCAGCCAGGGTGGAACAGGCACGTGCTGAAGGCAAAGTGCTGCGTCTGGTTGGCGTGATCGAAGAGGGCGGGGCATGTAAAGTGAAGATCGATGCGGTTGACGGTAACGATCCGCTTTTCAAAGTCAAAAATGGCGAAAACGCGCTGGCCTTTTACAGCCGCTATTATCAGCCGATTCCGTTAGTATTGCGCGGATACGGTGCAGGAAACGATGTGACAGCTGCGGGCGTGTTTGCCGATCTGCTGCGCACACTGTCATGGAAGTTGGGAGTGTAATGATGGTAAAAATTTATGCGCCGGCCTCAATCGGTAACGTCAGCGTGGGTTTTGACGTGCTGGGCGCGGCGGTATCGCCAGTGGATGGTACATTGCTGGGTGACTGCGTGTCGGTCGAGGCGGCCGACAGCTTTAGCCTGAGCAATGCGGGACGTTTTGTCAGTAAGCTGCCCAGCGATCCCAAAGAGAACATCGTCTATCAGTGCTGGCAGCGTTTTTGTGAAGCGATTGGCAAAACCGTACCTGTAGCGATGACGCTGGAAAAAAATATGCCGATCGGCTCCGGCCTCGGCTCCAGCGCCTGCTCCGTGGTGGCTGGCCTGATGGCGATGAATGAATTTTGTGGTAACCCGCTTGATGAAACTCAGCTCCTGACCCTGATGGGAGAACTGGAAGGGCGCATCTCCGGTAGCGTACATTACGATAATGTCGCGCCCTGCTTCCTTGGCGGTATTCAGCTGATGCTGGAAGAAAACGGCATTATCAGTCAGGCCGTACCCGGATTTGACGACTGGCTGTGGGTCATGGCCTATCCGGGTATTAAAGTCTCGACGGCGGAAGCGCGGGCGATTTTACCTGCGCAGTATGCAAAGCAGGACTGCATCAAACACGGTCGTCTGCTGGCAGGCTTTGTTCACGCCTGCCATACGCGCCAACCCGCGCTGGCGGCTAAACTTATGCAGGATGTCATTGCTGAGCCTTATCGTACTCAGCTGTTACCGGGCTTTGCCGAGGCTCGCCAGGCCGCGCAGGATATTGGCGCGCTGGCCTGTGGAATATCGGGCTCCGGCCCCACGCTATTTGCCGTTTGCAACCAGATGGAAACGGCGCAGCAGATGGCCGACTGGCTGAGCCAGCACTATCTGCAGAACGATGAAGGCTTCGTCCATATCTGCCGTCTTGATACGGCTGGCGCACGTAAACTGGGATAACGCATGAAACTCTACAACCTTAAGGATCATAACGAGCAGGTCAGCTTCGCCCAGGCGGTGAAACAAGGTCTGGGTTCACAGCAAGGGCTGTTTTTTCCGCTCGAACTGCCGGAATTTGAACTGACCGACATTGATGCCATGCTGGAAATGGATTTTGTTACCCGTAGCAGTAAAATCCTTTCAGCCTATATCGGGGATGAAATCCCGGCAGCGCACCTGACTGAACGCCTGAAAACCGCGTTCACCTTCCCGGCGCCGGTTAAGGCCGTCAGCGACGACATTGCCTGCCTGGAGTTGTTCCACGGCCCGACGCTGGCGTTCAAAGATTTTGGCGGCCGCTTCATGGCGCAGATGCTGTCATACGTCAGCGGGTCCGATGAGCAAATTACCATTCTGACGGCGACGTCCGGCGATACCGGTGCTGCCGTGGCTCACGCCTTTTACGGTATGGAGAATGTGCGTGTTGTCATCCTCTATCCGCAGGGGAAAATCAGCCCGTTACAGGAGAAGTTGTTCTGCACGCTGGGCGGCAACATCGAAACCATTGCGATTGACGGCGATTTTGACGCCTGCCAGTCGCTGGTTAAGCAGGCGTTTGACGATCAGGCGCTGAAAAAGGCGATCGGCCTGAACTCCGCTAACTCGATTAACATCAGCCGCCTGCTGGCGCAGATTTGCTACTACTTTGAAGCGGTTGCCCAACTGCCGCAGGAGAAGCGTAATCAGCTGGTGGTCTCCGTGCCAAGCGGAAACTTTGGTGATTTAACGGCCGGCCTGCTGGCGAAATCACTGGGTCTGCCGATTAAACGCTTTATCGCCGCGACCAACGCCAACGATACGGTGCCACGTTTCCTGGGCAAGGGTGAATGGCAGCCTAACGCCACCGTGGCGACGCTGTCGAATGCTATGGACGTTAGCCAGCCAAACAACTGGCCGCGTGTGGAAGAGCTGTTCCGCCGCAAAACCTGGCGTCTGAGCGATCTGGCTTACGGTGCGGTAACGGACGATGTTACGCGTGAAGCGATGCGCGAGCTGGCGAAGCTGGGTTACGTCTCTGAGCCGCATGCGGCAATTGCCTGGCGTCTGTTGCGTGACCAGCTGCAGGAAGGGGAGTTTGGTTTATTCCTCGGAACGGCCCATCCGGCTAAGTTCCTGGAGAGCGTGGAAAGCATTCTGGATCAGAAACTGGCATTGCCTGCCGAGCTGGCTGAGCGCGCGGATCTGCCCCTGCTGTCGCATCAGATGGGCGCAGATTTTGCCCAACTACGGGCGTTTCTGCTCAAGTAATGCTCTGTCAGTCAGGATGAGGTGGGCTGACCACCTCATCGCTTTTGCAGGGCTCATGCGTCGGGCTGTTGTTACTGTTCGGCGCGTTTAAACACCATCTCATTCTCACGGCTTTCCTCAGCCGCAAAAGCATAGCCATCCACGTCGAACCGCGTAAGCTGCTCTGGCTTCGTCAGGCGATTCTGAATGATGTAACGGCTCATCAGTCCCCGCGCTTTTTTCGCATAGAAACTGATCACTTTGAATTTGCCATTTTTCTCATCCAGAAAGACCGGTTTAATCAGGCGCGCCTGCAGTTTCTTGGGTTTGATGGCTTTGAAGTACTCATCGGAAGCCAGATTGATCAGCACGTCATCGCCCTGACTGGCCAACGCGTCGTTCAGTTTTTCCGTTAACAGATCGCCCCAGAAGCTGTAGAGATCCTGACCGGCCGGGTTAGCCAGTTTGATGCCCATCTCCAGCCGATAGGGCTGCATTAAATCCAGCGGCCGCAGCAGGCCGTAAAGTCCGGACAGCATACGCAGATGCTGCTGGGCAAAGTCGAAATCTTGCTCGCTAAACGTCTCAGCCTGTAAACCGGTATAGACATCACCTTTAAACGCCAGAATAGCCTGACGGGCATTCTTCAGATTGAAATCCGGCTGCCAGCTGTTAAAGCGGTCAGCGTTTAAGTGTGCCAGCTTGTCGCTAATACTCATCAGTGAAGCGACCTGTGCCGGCGAGAGCTTACGCGCAATTTCAATCAGCTGTTGTGACTTTTCTAACAGCGCGGGCTGGGTAAAACGCTGCGTCGTCAGGGGGCTTTCATAATCCAGCGTCTTGGCAGGAGAAATCACCATCAACATCGTCGCTTCCTCAATGAGTCCCTTTTTTTAAGGGGTTAGCCTGTAATTGTTGCCTGCGAGTGTAGCAAAAAAGCCGCAAGGATCGGCAAATCACTCCTATTTGTTCGCGCTATCGTAAACGGCATTCCCTGACCTTGCACCACCGTTACCGCGTGATATTATCCCAACAGCCTTTTATCACCCTGACAGTTAACTAAGAGAAAAAACATGACGGACAAACTGACCTCCCTGCGTCAACTGACCACCGTAGTGGCCGACACTGGTGATATCGCAGCGATGAAGCTGTATCAGCCTCAGGACGCAACGACCAACCCTTCTCTGATTCTCAATGCTGCTCAAATCCCTGAATACCGCAAACTGATTGATGAAGCGATCGCCTGGGCGCGTCAGCAGAGCAGCGATAAAGAACAACAGCTGCAGCTGGTATCCGACAAGCTGGCCGTTAACATCGGTCTGGAAATTCTTAAGCTGGTGCCGGGCCGTATCTCCACCGAAGTGGATGCTCGCCTTTCTTATGACACCGAAGCCAGCATTGCCAAAGCTCGCAGCCTGATTAAATTGTACAACGATGCCGGTATCAGCAACGATCGTATCCTGATCAAACTGGCCTCCACCTGGCAGGGCATTCGTGCAGCAGAGCAGCTGGAAAAAGAAGGTATCAACTGTAACCTGACCCTGCTGTTCTCCTTCGCTCAGGCGCGTGCCTGTGCTGAAGCGGGTGTTTACCTGATTTCGCCGTTTGTTGGCCGTATCCTCGACTGGTACAAAGCCAACACGGATAAGAAAGAGTACGCGCCACACGAAGATCCTGGCGTGGTGTCCGTGTCTGAAATCTACGATTACTACAAGCAGCACGGTTACGAAACCGTTGTGATGGGCGCCAGCTTCCGTAACGTCGGTGAGATCATCGAACTGGCCGGTTGTGACCGTCTGACCATTTCTCCTGCGCTGCTGAAAGAGCTGGCGGAGAGTGAAGGCACACTGGAGCGTAAGCTGAGCTACAAGGGTGAAGTTAAAGCGCGTCCGGCTAAGATGACAGAATCCGAGTTCCTGTGGCAGCACAATCAGGATCCTATGGCTGTGACCAAGCTGGCCGAAGGCATTCGTAATTTTGCCATCGACCAGGGCAAGCTTGAGAAGATGCTGGCAGAAATGCTGTAATCGTTTTACCGTGGCGGCGCTGTCGCCACGGTTTTCCCTTTCCGCCACCGTTTGTTATTCTTCTTAGTACCTCCTTCCCCATGCACCGCACTGCGGTAAATCACAGCGAATATCATCATGAACACATTACGTATCGGATTGATCTCGGTTTCCGATCGCGCCGCGAACGGGATTTATCAGGATCAGGGGATCCCTGCCCTGGAAGCCTGGCTGAACAGCGCGATCAGCACGCCCTTTGAAGTGGAAACGCGCCTGGTGCCCGATGAGCAGCCCATGATAGAACAGACGATTTGCGAGCTGGTCGATGAGCGTTTTTGCCACCTGGTATTGACCACCGGTGGGACAGGCCCGGCCCGGCGTGATGTTACGCCCGATGCCACGCTGGCCGTTGCCGATCGCGAGATGCCGGGGTTTGGTGAGCAAATGCGGCAAATCAGCCTGCAGTTTGTGCCGACTGCCATTCTGTCGCGTCAGGTAGGGGTGATCCGTAAACAGTCGCTCATTCTCAATCTGCCCGGCCAGCCGAAGTCCATCAGGGAAACCCTTGAAGGCCTGAAAGACGACCAGGGCAAGATAAACGTTCCGGGCATCTTCGCGGCTGTACCTTATTGTTTACAGCTTCTGGAAGGCCCTTACGTGGAGACGCACGCGGATGTGGTAGCAGCTTTTCGCCCCAAAGGCGCGATACGTGAGATAAATAACTAAATATTTTGCTTTTCAGGAATAAGCTACAGGCTCGCTGGTGTGGTGATAAATTGACGGTATAGTAAGCGAATCTTTACAACTGTTTTCACTTTCTCTGGACGCTTATGACCACACTTGAGACACCGCGCCTGAAACCCCAGGATTACAAAACGCTGGCACTCGCGGCGCTGGGTGGCGCGCTGGAATTTTACGACTTCATTATTTTCGTCTTTTTCGCTGCCGTGATCGGCGAGATTTTCTTCCCCAGCGATATTCCTGAATGGCTCCGCCAGCTCCAGACGTTCGCCATTTTTGCAGCGGGCTACCTGGCGCGTCCGCTGGGCGGCATCATCATGGCCCACTTTGGCGATAAAGTGGGACGCAAAAAAATGTTCAGCCTGAGTATTTTGTTGATGGCGCTGCCCACGTTGGCTATGGGCGCACTGCCTGGCTGGGACGCGATTGGCCTGGCGGCCCCCCTGTTAATGCTGCTGATGCGCATGCTACAGGGCGCGGCGATTGGTGGGGAAGTCCCGGGCGCATGGGTTTTTGTGGCGGAGCACGTGCCCTACAAACGTATTGGTATCGCCTGCGGCACGCTGACCGCCGGACTCACTATCGGCATCCTGTTAGGGTCGGTCGTGGCAACCTTAATTAATACCACCATGACCCAGCAGGCCATTCATGATGGCGGCTGGCGTATTCCTTTTTTCCTGGGCGGATTGTTTGGCCTGGGGGCGATGTATCTTCGCCGCTGGCTACATGAAACGCCGGTTTTCATTGAAATGCAGCAGCGTAAAACGCTGGCGCAGGAGCTGCCGCTGAAAACCGTAATCCTTAAACACCAAAAATCGGTCGTGATTTCGATTCTGCTGACCTGGATGCTGTCTGCCTGCATCGTGGTGGTGATTTTAATGGCGCCGGTCTGGCTGCAGAAACAGCATGGTATGGCCCCGGCGCTCACCTTAAAGGCCAACAGCATCGCGATTATCATGTTATGTATCGGGTGCATCGTTGCCGGGCTGTTGGTGGACCGCTTTGGTGCCAGTCGGACGTTAAGCCTCGGTAGCGTGCTGCTGGCATTGTGTAGCGGGATGTTCTATTCCCTCGCGCCTCAGTATCCTGATTACCTGTTTCAGCTCTATGGGCTGGTGGGTTTTAGCGTGGGCGTCGTGGGGATTGTGCCCTTTGTGATGGTACGTGCGTTCCCTGCTGAGGTGCGTTTCACCGGCTTGTCGTTCTCTTATAATCTTTCTTATGCGGTATTTGGTGGCCTGACGCCGATTTGCGTGACGCTGCTGATGAACGTTTCCACCATGGCACCCGGCTGGTATGTCATGACGCTTGCGCTGGTCGGGTTGCTGACCGGTCTCTGGCTCAGACAGGATATCAGCCATGAGCCGAATCTGTGTGACGGGATAAAACAGGCATAAACACGCACGCGGAGCCGGGCTCCGCGTGCTGCCTCGACCATTTGCTTACGCGCCGATGGGCAGAACGATCCGTCCGAAGGTTTCGTTTAGCACTTCACCTATGGCCAGGTAACAGGCGCTGGCACCGCACACCAACCCGACCCAGCCTGCGCAGGGGATCAGCGCGGGAAGATGCGCCAGGTGACCCGTCGCCAGTAACAGGAACAATAACGCCAGCGAGCCGAAAACAAACTGCAGCATCGTTGCGCTCCGCAGCGTGCCAAAGAACATAAACAGGGTAAACAGGCCCCACAGTCCTAGCCAGGCGCCTAAAAAGGTCTCATTGGCCGGTTTCGCCAGCCCCATTTCAGGCAGTAACTGAATAGCCACAAAGCTTAGCCAGAACATGCCGTAAGAGGTAAAGGCCGTCAGTCCAAACGTATTATTCTTTTTAAACGCCAGCAGTCCGGCCAGCACCTGCGCAATCCCACCATAAAACATGCCCATCGCCAGAATGGTCACATCCATGGCAAACAGGCCCGTATTGTGCAAATTCAGTAAAATCGTTGTCATGCCGAATCCCATCAACCCCAGGGGGGCAGGATTGGCCAGTGTTGTCGTTGTCATCGTTCCTCAGCGGTGTTGTTAGCGTAAAAGGCGCTGCCCGCCTCAATGCAGAATAAGCGCGGCGAGCCGCATAATAGTCAGCGTATTCATAGCCGTCTTTGATCCTGGTCTGACAGGGACTGAAAATTTTTTTTCATTTAACCCTTGATGCGCTTCTAAGCGACCCCATTTACTTGTCATCGAGCGTTGTGAACGTTGTAAAAAAAGCATGTGAGGTTGGGTTGAATGTAAACAACCTGCCCACATAAAAGGTTCACAACCCAAACTGGCAACGAATTTAAGTGGGAGATGTTTAGATGGGTAAGATTATTGGTATTGACCTGGGTACAACCAACTCTTGTGTTGCGGTCATGGACGGCACCAAAGCGCGCGTACTCGAAAACGCGGAAGGCGATCGCACCACGCCTTCGATCATCGCTTACACCCAGGATGGGGAAACTCTGGTCGGACAACCGGCTAAACGTCAGGCCGTCACCAACCCGCAGAATACCCTGTTTGCGATTAAGCGCCTGATCGGCCGTCGCTTCCAGGACGAAGAAGTGCAGCGTGATATCAAAATCATGCCATACAAAATTGTGGGTGCCGATAACGGCGACGCATGGCTGGAAGTGAAAGGCCAGAAAATGGCACCGCCGCAGATTTCTGCGGAAGTCCTGAAAAAGATGAAGAAAACGGCTGAAGATTTCCTGGGTGAGCCAGTGACTGAAGCGGTTATCACTGTTCCAGCCTACTTCAACGATGCGCAGCGTCAGGCGACCAAAGATGCCGGCCGTATCGCAGGTCTGGAAGTCAAACGTATCATTAACGAACCTACCGCCGCGGCACTGGCTTACGGTCTGGATAAAGGCCAGGGCAACCGCACGATAGCGGTTTATGACCTGGGTGGCGGTACATTCGATATCTCTATCATCGAAATCGATGAAGTTGATGGCGAGAAAACCTTTGAAGTGCTGGCAACCAACGGTGATACCCACCTGGGTGGTGAGGACTTCGACAGCCGTCTGATCAACTATCTGGTCGCGGAATTTAAGAAAGATCAGGGCATCGATCTGCACAACGATCCGCTGGCGATGCAGCGCCTGAAAGAAGCGGCAGAGAAAGCGAAGATCGAGCTGTCTTCTGCGCAGCAGACCGACGTTAACCTGCCGTACATCACGGCGGACGCAACCGGTCCTAAGCACCTGAACATTAAAGTGACTCGTTCTAAACTGGAATCACTGGTTGAAGATCTGGTTGCTCGCTCTATCGAGCCGCTGAAAGTGGCACTGCAGGACGCCGGACTGTCAGTTTCTGACATCAACGATGTCATCCTGGTCGGTGGTCAGACACGTATGCCACTGGTTCAGGCGAAAGTGACCGAGTTCTTTGGTAAAGAGCCACGTAAAGATGTGAACCCGGACGAAGCGGTTGCCGTAGGTGCTGCGGTACAGGGCGGTGTGTTAGGTGGTGATGTTAAAGACGTTCTGCTGCTGGACGTGACCCCGCTGTCGCTGGGTATCGAAACCATGGGTGGCGTGATGACATCGCTGATCAGCAAGAACACCACCATCCCAACCAAGCACAGCCAGGTGTTCTCGACGGCAGAAGACAACCAGTCTGCCGTAACGATTCACGTGCTGCAGGGTGAACGCAAGCGTGCCAACGACAACAAGTCTTTGGGCCAGTTTAACCTGGACGGCATTCAGGCTGCGCCACGCGGTATGCCGCAGATTGAAGTGACCTTTGACATCGATGCGGACGGTATCCTGCACGTGTCGGCGAAGGACAAAAACAGCGGTAAAGAGCAGAAGATCACCATTAAGGCGTCTTCCGGCCTGAACGAGGACGAGATTGCGAAGATGGTTCGTGATGCTGAAGCGAACGCAGAATCTGACCGTAAGTTCGAAGAGCTGGTGCAGACCCGTAACCAGGGCGACCAGATCGCGCACAGCACACGTAAGCAGCTGGATGAAGCGGGCGACAAGCTGTCAGCTGATGATAAAGCGCCTATCGAAGCTGCACTGAGCGCGCTGGAAACTGCGCTGAAAGGCGAAGATAAAGCAGAGATCGATGCCAAAATGCAGGCGCTGATGGAAGTATCCAGCAAGCTGATGGAAGCGGCACAGCAGTCTCAGGCAGGTGCAGCGGATGCCCACGATGCGTCAGCGAAGAAAGATGACGACGTGGTTGATGCTGAATTCGAAGAAGTGAAAGACAATAAGAAATAATTGCCCCTGACCGGGCGCGACGGTTGCCCTGACAGCCGTTGAAACCAGCACGGGCGTAGGAGTTTTCTCCACGCCCGTGCGATCATGTTAAGGGCTAAATAAATGGCGAAGAGTGATTACTACGAGATTTTAGGCGTCGCCAAATCTGCAGACGAGCGTGAAATCAAAAAGGCTTACAAACGCCTGGCGATGAAACATCATCCGGACCGCAATCCCGGTGATAAAGAATCTGAAACCAAATTTAAAGAAGCGAAAGAAGCCTACGAGATTCTGACCGACCCTCAGAAGCGTGCGGCCTACGATCAGTACGGCCATGCTGCCTTTGAACAAGGTGGTATGGGCGGTGGCGGATACGGCGGCGGCGGCTTTGGCGGCGGCGGTGCAGATTTCAGCGATATCTTTGGCGACGTTTTCGGTGACATCTTTGGTGGTGGCCGCCGTCAGCGCGCAGCCCGTGGTGCAGATTTGCGCTACAACATGGAGCTGACGCTGGAAGAAGCGGTTCGCGGCGTGACCAAAGAGATCCGTATACCGACGCTGGAAGAGTGTGACGTTTGCCACGGCAGCGGTGCCAAAGCGGGCACCAAACCGCAAACCTGTTCAACCTGTCATGGTGCAGGCCAGGTACAGATGCGTCAGGGCTTCTTCACCGTACAGCAGGCTTGTCCGACCTGTCACGGTCGCGGCTCGGTGATTAAAGATCCGTGCAATGCCTGTCACGGGCACGGTCGCGTAGAGAAATCGAAAACCCTGTCGGTAAAAATTCCTGCCGGTGTGGATACGGGCGACCGTATTCGTCTGAGCGGCGAAGGTGAAGCCGGTGAGCAGGGCGCACCTGCGGGCGATCTGTACGTGCAGGTGTCGGTGAAAAAACACCCGATCTTCGAGCGTGAAGAGAACAACCTCTACTGCGAAGTACCGATTAACTTCGCGATGGCCGCCCTGGGTGGCGAGATTGAAGTGCCGACGCTGGACGGTCGCGTGAAGCTGAAAGTGCCAGCGGAAACCCAGACCGGCAAGCTGTTCCGCATGCGCGGGCGCGGTGTGAAATCGGTGCGCGGCGGTGCGGTAGGCGATCTGCTGTGTCGTGTGGTGGTGGAAACGCCAGTCAGCCTCAATGACAAGCAGAAAGCGTTGCTGCGTGAGCTGGAAGAGAGCTTTGGTGGGCCCAGCGGCGAGCATAACAGTCCGCGCTCCAAAAGCTTCTTCGACGGCGTGAAGAAATTCTTCGACGACCTGACGCGTTAATCGCGTTACTGACGTCAGACCCGATGAAAGCGGAGAGGAAACTCTCCGCTTTTTTTGCGTCCTGCACTGCTGAAACGGTTTCTGGCACAGACCAGGCCTGCACCTTTCACGGCGATCCGGTTCTCCCGTCGGGTTATCATTCGCGGGCTGTTGTAGCCAAAAGTCTAACGTAATGTAAAAGCGACTAAATAAGCTTTTTATCAGGTTCGTTGAATCGTTACACTGCTCAGCATTCTGTATTACGCTCAGGAGGAGTGCATTTTGTCAAAACCTCGTCGAATTAAGCATTTACTGAAAAGTTTTATTGAGAGCGATGCCAGCAACGGCATGGTGCTCATTCTGGCTGCGGTCGTCGCTATGATCCTCGCCAATGGCGCTTCCACCGCCCAGAGCTACCAGGCTTTGCTGGATACACCGGTACAGATTCGCTTCGGCGAACTGGATATCAGTAAAAATCTGCTGTTATGGATCAACGACGCCCTGATGGCACTGTTCTTCCTGCTGATTGGTCTGGAAGTGAAGCGCGAGCTGATCTCAGGCGAACTCGCCAGCCGCGATCGGGCCATCTTTCCGGTGATTGCCGCGTTAGGGGGAATGGCGGCACCAGCACTGGTGTTTTTGCTGTTTAACCACGGTGATGAGATTGCCCGAAATGGCTGGGCGATCCCCACCGCGACGGATATCGCGTTTGCGCTCGGAGTCCTTGCCCTGCTTGGCAGCCGTGTGCCGACCGCCCTGAAGGTGTTCCTGATGGCGCTGGCGATTATTGATGACCTGGGTGCCATCGTGATCATCGCGCTGTTTTACACCAGCGATCTGTCTGTGATGTCTCTGAGCGTGGCGGCAGGCGCTATCGTGGTGCTGGCGGTGCTGAACCGCTGTAACGTGCGGAATATCGCCATCTATATGCTGGTCGGCATAGTGCTGTGGACGGCCGTGCTGAAATCGGGCGTCCATGCTACGCTGGCGGGCGTGATCGTGGGCTTCTTTGTCCCGCTGGAAGAGAAAGACGGCCATTCGCCTGCGGAACATCTGGCACACGGATTAATGCCGTGGGTGAACTGGCTGATTCTGCCACTGTTTGCCTTTGCTAACGCTGGCATTTCGCTAACGGGCATCACCTTTGGCGACGTGCTGTCACCAGAGCCGCTGGGCATCATCCTGGGCCTGTTAATCGGTAAGCCGCTGGGGATTACGCTGTTTTGCTGGCTGGCGGTGAAGCTGAGGCTGGCAGCCTTGCCGAGCGGCACGACTATTCGCGATATCATGGCGATTGGCGTGCTGTGCGGTATTGGCTTTACCATGTCGATATTTATCAGTTCGCTGGCCTTTGACGCTGCCCACGAGCAGTTAGTGACGTTCTCTAAGCTGGGTATCCTCAGCGGTTCGTTGCTTTCCGCCGTTCTGGGTTACACCTTATTGCGAATCAAGCTGCGATAAAAAATCCATTGCTGCAACACATTCATCCCGTGTTGCAGCAATGCTGGTTCCTGTCTCAACATCTCAACATCTCAACATCTCAACATCTCAACATCTCAACATCTCAACATCTCAACATCTCAACATCTCAACATCTCAACATCTCAACATCTCAATATGGCCTGTGACCCACGATGACATCGCGCGTTGACTGGCTGTTATCGCGTTACTCTGCGGCCGGTCTGAACTCGCAAGGACGCCGTGATTGACCTTTTCTGTTCACCCTGGACCTGATAACCCGAAGGAGGGCTCGTGAGAGAGGCTGTCCGGAGCGCTACGAGCCTGAACCTGGGGCAGCATTGTTCGGCAGGTTGAGAGCAGTGCAGAGGCGGTGGGTTGTCTGGCAGGGCAGGGCTGGAAGATAAAGTCAGGAAGAGACAGTCGCCTGGCGGCGCTAAACAGCAGGCATAAAAAAACCGGCTTAGCGCCGGTTCTTTCAACAAAGCGATGAACAAATGGCGATTAAGCCAGTTTGTTGATCTGTGCAGTCAGGTTTGCTTTATAACGTGCAGCTTTGTTTTTGTGGATCAGACCTTTAGCAGCCTGACGGTCCACAATTGGTTGCATTTCATTAAATGCGTTCTGCGCAGCAGCTTTGTCGCCTGAAGCGATCGCCGCGTATACTTTCTTAACGAAGGTACGCATCATAGAGCGACGGCTTGCGTTATGCTTGCGACGTTTCTCAGATGTTACGGCACGTTTCTTAGCTGATTTGATATTAGCCAAGGTCCAACTCCCAAATATGTTCGATAGAGACAAATCAAAGGCCGAGGACTATGCCTTTTGGACCTTCTGTTGTCAATGGATTTGTGCAAATAAGCGTCGTTTACAAGTGATAACCTGTATGACACTCGGTTACGTATTTGATGGCGCAAGATTCTACCAGCTTCCGCTCCCTGAATACAGTATTTCGCAACAAAATTCTCTCAGCGGCTTTGCAAGGCAGTAAATACGGCCTGTAACGCATGAAAGGCGTGTTCACGGGTTAACCTTGGCGGCTTTCGAGGGTATAATCCGCCGATTTCCACCGGTTTGAGTCAGCCATGAAGTTTATCCGCGGTATTCATAATCTTAACGCGCAGCATCACGGCTGCGTTTTGACCATTGGTAATTTCGATGGTGTGCACCGCGGTCATCAGGCGCTGATGGGGCGGTTGCTGGAAGAGGGACGGAAACGTAACCTGCCAGTGATGGTGATGGTGTTTGAACCCCAGCCGCTTGAACTGTTTGCGGGCGAAAGCGCACCCGCCAGGCTCACTCGCTTGCGAGAGAAGCTAAAATATCTGGCAGAGATCGGCGTGGACTCCGTGCTGTGCGTGCGTTTTGACCATCGCTTTGCCGCGTTGTCGGCGCAGAGTTTTATCAGCGAACTGCTGGTGAACAAGCTGGGCGTGAACTATCTTGCCGTCGGGGATGATTTCCGCTTTGGCGCTGGTCGCCAGGGGGATTTCCTGTTATTACAGAAAGCCGGCGCCCAGTATGGCTTTGATGTGGTCAGCACAGAAACCTTTTGTGACGGCGGTAAGCGCATCAGCAGCACGGCGGTGCGTCAGGCACTGGCCGAGGACAACTTAGCGCTGGCGCAGTCACTGCTGGGCCATCCTTTCAGTATCTCTGGGCGCGTCGTGCACGGTGATGCACTCGGACGTACGCTGGGGTTCCCTACGGCTAATCTTCCTTTACGCCGCTGCGTGTCGCCGGTTAAAGGCGTTTATGCGGTTGAAGTCCATGGGCTGGGGCCACAACCCCTGCCTGGCGTTGCCAATATCGGCACCCGCCCGACGGTAAAAGGTTTGCGCCAACAGCTTGAAGTTCACCTGTTGGACATCAATATGGATCTCTATGGTCGCCACATTGATGTGGTGTTGAAGCAGAAAATACGAAACGAGCAGCGCTTTGCTTCACTGGATGCGTTGAAAGAGCAAATTGCGAAAGATACGGTAACGGCCCGACAATTTTTTGGTCTGTAACCTGAGCGAAAAACGGAATCGAGAATCTGATGAGTGACTATAAATCAACCCTGAATTTGCCGGAAACGGGGTTCCCCATGCGTGGCGATCTGGCCAAGCGCGAACCGGGAATGCTGCAACGTTGGTATGATGACAACCTGTACGGCATCATCCGCGAAGCCAAGAAAGGGAAAAAAACCTTTATCCTGCATGATGGCCCTCCTTATGCGAACGGCAGCATTCATATTGGTCACTCTGTTAACAAGATTCTGAAAGACATTATTGTGAAGTCTAAAGGCATGGCAGGTTACGACTCGCCGTATGTGCCAGGCTGGGACTGTCACGGTTTGCCTATCGAGCATAAAGTTGAGCAGATGATCGGCAAGCCGGGCGAAAAAGTCAGCGCCGCCGAATTCCGCGCCGCCTGCCGTCAGTATGCCGCCGAACAGGTTGAAGGGCAGAAAGCCGACTTTATTCGCCTGGGCGTGCTGGGCGACTGGGATCGTCCTTACCTCACCATGGACTTCACCACCGAAGCCAATATCATTCGTGCGCTGGGTAAAATCATCGGCAATGGCCACTTGCACAAAGGCGCCAAGCCGGTGCACTGGTGCATGGATTGCCGTTCTGCTCTGGCGGAAGCCGAAGTGGAATACTACGACAAAACCTCCCCCTCCATCGATGTGATGTTCAATGCCGTTGATGCGGACAGGGCGCGCGCAGCCTTCGGTGTGACCGCCTCAGAAGGCCCGGTTTCGCTGGTGATCTGGACGACCACGCCGTGGACCATTCCGGCTAACCGCGGTATTTCACTGCATCCCGAGTTCACCTATCAGCTGGTGCAGATTGCAGGACGTAGCCTGATCCTGGCAAAAGATCTGGTTGAGAGCGTCATGAAACGCGCGGGCGTCAGCGACTGGACCGTGCTGGGCGAATGTCAGGGCGCGGCCCTGGAATTGCAGTTGTTCCAGCATCCTCTGCTTGAGCAGATCCAGTCCAAAGTCGTATTAGGTGAGCACGTCACGCTGGATGCCGGTACGGGGGCTGTTCATACCGCGCCAGGCCACGGCCCGGATGACTACGTGATTGGTCAGAAATATGGTCTGGAAACGGCTAACCCGGTCGGCCCTGATGGTGCCTACCTGCCGGGTACGTATCCGGGACTCGACGGCGTTAACGTCTTTAAAGCCAATGATATGATCGTTGAGCTGCTGAAAGAGAAAGGCGCATTGCTGCACGTTGAAAAACTGCTGCACAGCTACCCACACTGCTGGCGCCATAAAACCCCGATTATCTTCCGTGCCACGCCGCAGTGGTTTATCAGCATGGATCAGAAAGGCCTGCGTGCTCAGTCATTGCAGGAGATCAAAGGCGTGCAGTGGATCCCGGACTGGGGTCAGGCGCGCATTGAGTCCATGGTTGCCAACCGGCCTGACTGGTGTATTTCCCGCCAGCGTACCTGGGGCGTGCCAATGGCGCTGTTCGTACACAAAGAAACCGAAGCCCTGCATCCGGATACCCTGGCGCTGATGGAAAAAGTGGCGCAGCGCGTTGAACAGGATGGCATCCAGGCATGGTGGGATCTCGATCCGCGCGATCTGATGGGCGACGATGCTGACCACTACGTGAAGGTGCCGGACACGCTGGACGTCTGGTTTGACTCAGGTTCCACCAGCTATTCGGTCGTGGATGCCCGCCCGGAATTTGGTGGCAATACACCGGATATGTATCTGGAAGGTTCCGATCAGCATCGTGGCTGGTTTATGTCGTCGCTGATGATCTCGACCGCGATGAAAGGCAAAGCGCCTTATCGCCAGGTACTGACGCACGGCTTTACCGTCGATGGTCAGGGCCGCAAGATGTCCAAATCCATCGGCAATACCGTTGCACCCCAGGATGTCATGGACAAGCTGGGTGCGGACATTCTGCGCCTGTGGGTTGCTTCTACCGATTACTCGGGTGAGATGGCGGTATCCGATGAAATCCTGAAACGCTCTGCGGATGCCTATCGTCGTATTCGTAACACCGCGCGCTTCCTGTTAGCCAACCTGAGCGGCTTTAACCCGGCCACCGATCTGGTTAAACCGGAAGAGATGGTTGTGGTCGATCGCTGGGCGGTGGGACGTGCGCAGGCGGCGCAGGCGGATATCATCGCCTCTTACGAGCACTACGATTTCCACGAAGTGATTCAGCGCCTGATGCAGTTCTGCTCCATCGAGATGGGCTCCTTCTACCTGGATATCATTAAAGATCGTCAGTACACCGCGAAAGGCGACAGCCTGGCCCGCCGTAGCTGCCAGTCAGCGCTGTGGCACATTGTTGAAGCGCTGGTACGCTGGATGGCACCGATCATGTCTTTCACGGCCGACGAAATCTGGGGCTATCTGCCAGGCGACCGGGCGAAGTATGTCTTCACTGAAGAGTGGTATACCGGCCTGTTTGGTCTGCCGGAAAACGAAGCGCTGAACGATGCGTACTGGGCAGAACTGCTGAAAGTACGCGGTGAAGTGAACAAGGTGATCGAGCAGGCGCGTAGCGACAAACGTATCGGTGGCGCGCTGGAAGCGTCCGTTACTCTGTATGCCGATGCGGACCTGGCGACGAAACTGCAGGCGTTAGGTAACGAACTGCGTTTTGTGCTGTTGACCTCCGGTGCTCAGGTCGCTGATTACGCAGAGGCAGAGGCTGAAGCGCAGCAGAGCGAACTGGTAAAAGGGCTGAAAATCGGCCTGCATAAGGCAGAAGGCGAGAAATGCCCGCGCTGCTGGCACTACACGACTGACGTCGGTCAGAATCCGGAGCACGCTGCGGTGTGCGGTCGCTGTTACACCAACGTAGCCGGCAACGGCGAAGAGCGTAAGTTTGCCTGATGAGTAGACCTGTTTTCTCCACCGGATTGCGCTGGCTGTGGCTGGTGCTGGTTGTTATCGTTGTTGATTTCATCAGCAAGCAGTGGGTCATGAACAACATGATGCTGCATGAAACGCAGCCGCTGATGCCGTTCCTTAACCTGTTCTATGCGCATAACTATGGCGCGGCGTTCAGCTTCCTCGCGGATAAAGGCGGCTGGCAGCGCTGGTTCTTTGCCGGCATTGCCCTGGCGATCGTGGTGTCGTTACTGGTCATGATGTACCGCAACAGCGCCAGTCAGAAGATCGCCAATATCGCCTATGCCTTAATCATTGGCGGCGCAGTGGGCAATCTGTTTGACCGTTCGTATCATGGCTTTGTGGTAGATTTTATCGATTTCTACGTCGGTAACTGGCACTTTGCTACATTTAATATCGCTGACTGCGGCATCTGTATCGGGGCCGCGTTGGTGGTGCTGGAGGGCTTTTTCAATCCTTCCAGCAAGCAGGTTAAAAAAGGGTAAACCATGACTGAGTCTGTACAGGGCGACAGCGCGGTATTGTTGCATTTCGTCATGAAGCTGGAAGACGGCTCAGTGGCGGAATCCACTCGTGCCAACGGTAAACCTGCGCTGTTTCGTCTCGGCGACGGTAGCCTGTCCGGCGCGCTGGAGCAGGCACTGTTGGGATTGACGCCGGGTGAAAAACATCAATTCATGCTGGCACCAGAAGACGCGTTTGGTAGCGTCAGCCCCGATCTTATCCAGTACTTTTCCCGCCGTGATTTTATTGACACGGGAGAGCCTGAGATTGGTGCCATCATGCTGTTTACCGGAATGGGCGGTAGTGAAATGCCAGGCGTGATTCGGGAAATTTCCGGTGATTCAATCACCGTGGATTTCAACCATCCGCTGGCAGGCCACCGCGTTCAGTTTGATATTGAGGTGCTGGATATCGATCCGGTACTGGAGGCGAACAATGCAAATTCTGCTGGCTAATCCACGGGGTTTTTGTGCAGGTGTAGATCGCGCCATCAGCATTGTTGAAAACGCACTAACGCTGTTTGGTGCGCCGGTGTACGTCCGGCACGAAGTGGTTCATAACCGCTACGTGGTGGACAGCCTGCGCCAGCGCGGCGCGATTTTTATTGAGCAGATCGCGGAAGTGCCTGATGGCGCTATCCTGATTTTCTCTGCCCACGGCGTCTCGCAGGCGGTACGCAATGAAGCAAAAGGGCGTGATCTCACCGTCTTTGATGCCACCTGCCCACTGGTGACCAAGGTGCATATGGAAGTGGCCCGCGCCAGCCGTCGGGGTGAAGAATCGGTACTGATTGGCCACGCGGGCCATCCGGAAGTGGAAGGCACCATGGGGCAGTACAATAACCCTAAAGGTGGGATGTACCTGGTGGAGTCGCCGGAGGACGTCTGGAAGCTGGACGTTAAAGATGACAACCGCCTGTCCTTTATGACCCAGACGACGCTGTCGGTGGATGACACGTCGGAAGTGATTGATGCGCTGCGCGCTCGCTTCCCGAAAATCGTGGGCCCACGTAAAGATGATATTTGTTATGCCACCACCAACCGTCAGGAAGCCGTGCGGGCGATGGCCGAGCAGGCCGATGTGGTACTGGTAGTCGGATCGAAAAACTCCTCTAACTCCAATCGCCTGGCCGAGCTGGCCCAGCGCATGGGCAAAGCGGCGTATCTGATTGATGATGCGGCGGACATTCAGCCTGAGTGGGTGGTTTCTGTCGATTGTGTTGGCGTAACGGCGGGCGCTTCGGCTCCCGATATTCTGGTTCAGAACGTGATTAGCCGCCTGCAGGCCTTGGGCGGTGGTGAAGCGAGAGTGCTGGAAGGGCGGGAAGAAAACATTGTGTTTGAAGTGCCCAAAGAGTTGCGGGTTGACGTCCGCAACGTGCAGTAATCCGCACACGTTAAGCAATGAAAAGGCCGACTCTGTTCGGCCTTTTTGCTTTTCAGACCGGGCGGCGGCGGCGGAAATTGCTTTTACTGATAATCCGCCCCACCTGGCATAAAAATTCTTATTATCCCCGAGAAAGAGTGGCGCAGTTGTTATCTCATGGTTAACCTGATTGCGCTTGCATGCATAGATTTGTTTTAGGAATGAATAAATATGAAGAATATCCGCATTGCCATCGTGGGCGCGCCGGGGCGCATGGGGCGCAATCTGATTCAGGCGGTTGCTCAGCTGGAAGGCGTTGAGCTGGGCGCAGCGTTAGCCCGACCGGGATCCTCGTTGATCGGCAGTGACGCAGGTGAACTGGCCGGTATCGGCCACGCTGGCGTTACCCTGAGAGATGACTTACGCGCCGTCGTCGATGATTTTGACGTCGTGATTGATTTCACCCGCCCGGAAGGAACGCTGGAATACCTTGCCATCTGTCGTGAGCACCGCAAAGCCATGATCATCGGTACGACAGGCTTTGATGACGCCGGTAAAGCAGCGATTCGCGACGCGGCGGCGGATATTGGCATTGTGTTTGCCGCTAACTTTAGCGTAGGCGTTAATCTGGTCCTGAAGCTGCTGGAGAAAGCCGCCAAAGTGATGGGCGATTATGCGGATATTGAAATTATTGAAGCGCATCATCGCCACAAGGTGGATGCGCCCTCCGGCACGGCGCTGGCGATGGGCGAGGCGATTGCAGAGGCGATGGACTGGAAACTGGATGAACATGCCGTTTACAGCCGTGAGGGCCATACCGGTGAGCGCAAAGCGAATACCATTGGTTTTGCCACTGTGCGGGCAGGAGACATTGTCGGAGAGCATACCGCGTTATTTGCCGACGAAGGGGAACGCATAGAGATAACGCACAAGGCGTCCAGTCGCATGACCTTTGCCAATGGCGCCGTGAAGGCTGCAATTTGGGTGAGTGAGAATAAAACCGGGCTGTACGATATGCGTGACGTGCTGGATTTATCAAGTTTGTAATGAGTTTTACCTGTGTGATGTGGTGATTTCAATCGCTAATAACTTGATTGAGAAGGGCAATTTTTTAATTGCCCTTAATTTTATCTAAAAAACAGTCACTTTGACCTGTTTCTTCATTGTGATGAATGAAAGTCGTGTTTTTCTTCCTTTCGCTTCTCAGTAAACCTGCTGATTTTGACCATTTGGTCAAAATTAGCAGGTGGTTTTCCCGGAATAAACATCGACTGCGATCGGCAAACGTTTATTCGGCTGTGTTTACCCCTGTTTTTAACGCTTATCCTCTTCATTTTCGCTCTGAGCCTGAAAAGATGTTAAAAATGTTGCTTCAGGGTGGACAAGTATCAGGACGATCATTAGAATGCGCGCAATTTGCCAAAAATTGACCACTCAGGCAGTTTTTGCATTGATTCAGATCACTATTTTGAATTAATATGCAGATATTGTGACTGTTTATTCCCTGGAGGATGTTTTGATTAAGTCAGCGCTCTTGGTTCTGGAAGACGGAACCCAATTCCACGGTCGGGCCATCGGGGCTACAGGGTCGGCAGTGGGGGAAGTCGTTTTCAATACGTCAATGACCGGTTATCAAGAAATCCTCACTGATCCCTCCTATTCCCGCCAGATTGTTACTCTCACTTATCCCCATATCGGCAATGTTGGTGCTAACGCCGCCGATGAAGAATCCAGTCAAATCCATGCGCAGGGCCTGGTCATTCGTGACCTGCCGCTGATTGCCAGCAACTACCGTAGCGAAGAAAGCTTATCGGCTTATCTGCAGCGCAATAACATCGTGGCGATTGCCGATATTGATACGCGCAAGCTGACGCGACTGTTACGGGAAAAGGGTGCGCAGAACGGCTGCATTATTGCAGGCGATAATCTGGATGCGGCTCTGGCCTTACAAAAAGCGCAGGCTTTCCCTGGCCTGAAAGGCATGGATCTGGCAAAGGAAGTGACGACGGCTGAAACCTATGCCTGGCAGCAGGGGAGCTGGACACTGGAAGGGGATTTGCCAGAACAGAAACAGGCAGAAGCACTGCCTTACCATGTCGTCGCTTATGATTACGGCGCGAAACGCAACATCCTGCGTATGCTGGTGGACCGCGGCTGCCGCCTGACAGTGGTGCCGGCCAAAACGCCAGCAGAAACGGTCCTGGCGATGAATCCGGACGGTATCTTCCTCTCTAACGGCCCTGGCGATCCTGAGCCCTGCGATTATGCCATTGAGGCGATTCAGGCCTTCCTGAAAACCGATATCCCGGTGTTTGGTATTTGCCTGGGCCACCAACTGCTGGCCCTGGCCAGCGGCGCGAAAACCGTCAAAATGAAGCTGGGCCACCACGGCGGCAACCATCCAGTTAAAGATTTGGACAACAACCGCGTCATGATCACGGCGCAGAACCACGGCTTCGCGGTGGATGAGGCGAATCTGCCTACGAACCTGCGTGTGACGCATATCTCCCTGTTCGATAAGACGGTGCAGGGCATCCACCGCACCGATAAGCCTGCGTTTAGCTTCCAGGGCCATCCGGAAGCCAGCCCGGGACCGGGTGATGCTGCACCGCTGTTTGACCACTTTATTGAGTTGATTGACGCATTCCGTTCGAAAGCAAAGTAATCAGGAGCTAATCATGCCAAAACGTACAGACATAAAATCCATCCTGATTCTTGGTGCCGGTCCGATTGTGATCGGTCAGGCCTGCGAATTCGACTATTCCGGTGCACAGGCGTGTAAAGCCCTGCGTGAAGAGGGTTACCGCGTCATTCTGGTGAACTCCAACCCGGCCACCATTATGACCGACCCGGAAATGGCCGATGCAACCTACATTGAGCCGATTCACTGGGAAGTGGTACGTAAAATCATTGAAAAAGAGCGCCCGGATGCGGTGCTGCCCACCATGGGCGGCCAGACAGCGTTGAACTGTGCGCTGGAGCTGGAGCGTCAGGGCGTGCTGGAAGAATTCGGCGTCACCATGATTGGTGCAACCGCAGACGCTATTGATAAAGCAGAAGACCGTCGTCGTTTTGACGTGGCGATGAAAAGCATCGGTCTGGATACCGCGCGCTCCGGTATCGCGCATACCATGGATGAAGCGCTGGCAGTGGCGGCCGATGTGGGCTTTCCCTGCATTATCCGTCCGTCTTTTACCATGGGCGGCACCGGCGGCGGTATCGCGTATAACCGCGAAGAGTTTGAAGAGATCTGTGAACGCGGCCTCGACCTTTCCCCAACCAACGAGCTGTTAATTGACGAATCGCTGATTGGCTGGAAAGAGTATGAGATGGAAGTGGTGCGTGACAAAAACGACAACTGCATCATTGTCTGCTCAATTGAAAACTTTGATGCCATGGGGATCCACACGGGCGACTCCATCACGGTTGCGCCCGCGCAGACGCTGACCGACAAAGAGTACCAGATTATGCGTAACGCCTCGCTGGCGGTGCTGCGTGAGATTGGTGTGGAAACCGGCGGCTCCAACGTACAGTTTGCGGTGAATCCGAAAAATGGTCGTCTGATCGTGATCGAGATGAACCCGCGCGTGTCACGTTCCTCGGCGCTGGCCTCCAAAGCAACCGGCTTCCCGATCGCGAAAGTGGCGGCAAAGCTGGCGGTTGGCTTTACGCTCGATGAGCTGATGAACGACATTACCGGTGGACGGACGCCGGCCTCGTTTGAGCCTTCAATCGATTACGTCGTCACAAAAATTCCTCGCTTCAACTTTGAAAAGTTTGCTGGTGCGAATGACCGTCTGACCACGCAGATGAAGTCAGTGGGCGAAGTCATGGCGATTGGTCGCACCTTCCAGGAGTCGTTGCAGAAAGCGCTGCGCGGCCTGGAGGTTGGCGCGAATGGTTTTGATCCGAAAGTCCACCTTGACGATGCGGAAGCCTTAACCCGTATCCGTCGTGAGCTGAAAGATGCCGGTTCCGATCGGATCTGGTACATCGCCGATGCCTTCCGTGCGGGGATGTCGGTGGACGGCGTATTCAATCTCACCAATATTGACCGCTGGTTCCTGGTGCAGATTGAAGAGCTGGTTCGTCTTGAAGAGCAGGTAGCGCGCGAAGGCGTGAACGGGCTGAACGCCGATTTCCTGCGCACGCTGAAGCGCAAAGGTTTTGCCGATGCGCGCCTGGCCTCACTGGTGGGCGTGGCAGAAGGTGAAATTCGTAAGCTACGTCAGCATCACAATCTGCATCCGGTTTACAAGCGGGTGGATACCTGCGCGGCAGAATTCTCGACCGATACAGCCTATATGTACTCTACCTATGAGGAAGAGTGCGAAGCGAATCCTAACCAGGATCGTGACAAGATCATGGTACTGGGTGGTGGACCAAACCGTATCGGCCAGGGCATTGAGTTTGACTACTGTTGTGTTCATGCGGCACTGGCGCTGCGCGAAGACGGTTTCGAAACCATCATGGTGAACTGTAACCCGGAAACCGTCTCCACGGATTATGACACCTCTGACCGCCTTTACTTCGAGCCGGTAACGCTTGAAGACGTGCTGGAAATCGTCCGCATCGAAAAACCGAAAGGGGTGATTGTGCAGTACGGTGGTCAGACGCCGCTGAAACTGGCTCGCGCACTGGAAGCCGCTGGCGTACCGGTCATCGGGACCAGCCCGGATGCGATTGATCGGGCAGAAGACCGCGAACGCTTCCAGCAGGCCGTTGACCGCCTGAACCTGAAGCAGCCTGCCAACGCCACCGTTGCCACCCTGGAGCAGGCGGTAGAAAAAGCTGCCGGGATTGGTTATCCACTGGTGGTCCGTCCCTCGTACGTGCTGGGCGGACGTGCGATGGAAATCGTCTACGACGAAATAGACCTGAAGCGTTATTTCCAGACGGCGGTGTCGGTTTCTAACGATGCGCCGGTTTTGCTGGATCGCTTCCTTGACGATGCTGTAGAAGTCGATGTGGATGCCATCTGTGATGGTGAGCGTGTACTGATCGGCGGCATCATGGAGCACATTGAGCAGGCAGGCGTTCACTCAGGTGACTCGGCCTGTTCTCTGCCGGCCTACACGCTGAGCCAGGATATTCAAAACGTAATGCGTCAGCAGGTTGAAAAGCTGGCGTTTGAGCTGAACGTTCGCGGCTTAATGAACGTGCAGTTCGCGGTGAAAGACAATGAAGTCTACCTGATTGAAGTTAACCCACGTGCTGCGCGTACCGTTCCTTTTGTGTCAAAAGCGACGGGCGTACCGCTGGCGAAAGTCGCCGCACGCGTGATGGCAGGCAAAACGTTGGCAGAGCAGGGCGTCACCGAAGAGGTGATTCCGCCTTACTACTCTGTCAAGGAAGTGGTGCTGCCGTTTAACAAGTTCCAGGGCGTTGACCCCATTCTGGGGCCAGAAATGCGCTCAACCGGTGAAGTCATGGGCGTGGGCCGTACCTTTGCAGAGGCCTTTGCCAAAGCGATGCTGGGTGCGCAAAGCAACATGAAGAAAACCGGACGCGCGCTGCTGTCGGTCCGTGAGGGCGATAAGAAACGTATCGTTGACCTGGCCGCGAAGTTACAGAAGTTTGGCTTTGAGCTGGATGCTACTCACGGCACCGCTGTGGTGTTGGGGGAAGCGGGTATTAATCCTCGCCTGGTTAACAAGGTTCACGAAGGTCGTCCACATATTCAGGACCGGCTGAAAAACGGCGAATATGCCTACATCGTGAATACCACGGCAGGCCGCCAGGCTATTGAAGACTCCAAGCTGATTCGTCGTAGTGCGCTGCAATACAAAGTTCATTACGACACTACGCTAAACGGGGGTTTTGCAACGGCCATGGCGCTAAACGCCGACCCGACTGAAAAAGTGATTTCAGTACAGGAAATGCATGCGCAGATCCTTGCGCATAAATAGCGCTGGCTGAGTGGCGGTAATAGCCCCTGTGGTAGGACGATTTGCCAGTGTGCTGGCTTAACGCTCCTCGCAGGGGCTTTTTTTTGAGAGATCGGGCCTGAACTGAGCAGTTCTACAGGCACGGGTAAAGATCACCCTCTGCTGAGTGCGTTTCTGTCTTAGCAGGCAGCGTGGAGGCTGTACCTGCCTGCGGCAAGCGCCGCCTGTAAAAAAGGGCATCGCCTTTAGAATGGTTGGTGAGTCTGGGGTTGGTCAGAAAGCAGTCTGTTCCTAACAGAACGGGATGACCCCTGTTTCTGGGCAGCGATTCTCAGGTCAGCGCGACATTTCGAATAAACCGGTATTTTTTTTTATATTCTTTTCAGGCTCATGAACGTTTCTGAGTAAACAGACTTTAATTAAATAGTTTTTTTTAAATATTGATGCCTTGATGTTTAAATACGCATTAATGTTTTTAATTATTTACGATCTGTTTCTTAACGCTCTACTGTATTTTCGCTATTTGACCGTTGCTCAACCGATTTTAAACAAACCCGCATTACTGCTTACAGTGCTCGATAATCACCTGTTCAGCCGCAGCGCTTATCTTTAAAATACCCTGTATTTTTCATGGTTTACATACCCAGAGAACCCATTCGCTTCTCTGAAGTTTACATGCTTGATTAAGAGTTAGCGCCTGACATGTTTATTCCCAAGTTTTTCAGATGGGGGCAGTGCTCTTTTGAGGATTATCAAAGAGCCTGTAATAATTTTGGTTATAACTGCGAGTCCGCACCGGAATTTATTGCCTTTAAAATGCGATGTGGGCAGTCCTTTGACTTTTATTCTTATCAAAGGAAAGGGAAAACGATGGGGAGCGTGTGCGTTGAAAAGGGCTGGCTTGCCAACGATGGCAGACATCGGCAGCGTTCGCTTCCCGCGCTACTTGCTCCCTCAACCTCTGTCTATGTGCCGTTTTGCAACGAGGCGTCGAAAAAGGTGCTTTTACCTTTCCGGTGCAAGTCGCTACATCATTTGCAGCGTCATCGCTTCCTCAATACCTCCTATAGCCTGTTTAGTAAGAGCCATGCCGCTTTTACCAAGAGCCCTGTCGCCGACTTTTCCCGTAAAACGGTCTCGACACGGGAGAGAGAGCTCAGAAAGTTTCTCAATGACGGGGGGAGTTTTCTCAATGTCAGCCAGCTTGACGGGGAACATATTTTTGAGGTGTTTGAGATTCTCTATCAGGCGAGACGCAATCAGGCCATCGCGGAGAGGGCCATTAATAAAGCGTTTTTCCGGGAGTTTCAGCCCTGTTTCAAAGGCTATATGATGTTCCTGCATAATGAACCTGTTGCACTGCAGCTCCTGCTTTCTGTCTCGATCAGTGCCGGGATGTTGGTTGATTTTATTAATATTGGCTACCGGATAGACAGCAATGCTGGCGCGGTGGGGACAATGCTGATGTGGAAGAACCTGACAGCCTTGTATCAGGAAGCAGCAGAAAAGCAGCTTCCTCTTCATTACTCCTACGGTTCGATGTCCGGAGACTATAAAAACCGCTGGTGCCATTCGGTTAATAACGGCCGGGTCATCATCTGATTGATCCGTTCTGTCGGCGCGTTGACATACCTCTGCGTCGTGAAGCCAGTTTAGCGTGATTCGACCAGGTGCCTGATGGCCCTGTTTTTCCGCTCCCGTGGGTGGCTTTTGCCTGCGAAGCGCGATTGATCAATGCTCCCCTGCCAGCGCTGCGGCAGGGGAAAATGGCTCGCTGCATGCCTCAGGGAATAATGTTCGCCATCCTGAACTGAGTAAACAGGCGGATAAACATCTCATCCGTGGCGCAAAATTCGGTAAACCCTGCCCGCCTCAGTTTGCTGCCATCACCAAACATATCGTAATCCCAGCTAAAGACAAAATCGGCGAACTGACCGTCACTCAGCCTCATGATGTCAGCCTCAACCAGCTGTTTTTTTTCCGCCAGGGCATGCCATGTCCTGCGGTAATCGCCGAAAAGCTGCTGAAATGACAACGCAACCGGGGGCGCCGTCTCCAGTTCAAACCAGCCTGCAATGAGGGGCCAGAGCTCACACCATCGCCAGATATCACCGTTATTGATGTTAAATGCCTGATTCCTGGCGGAGGATGCGGTTGATGCCCACAGGGTGGCGGCAGACAATAAGCTATCATCGGTGTGATCGATAATGCTGTGCCAGGTGCGCTGCGACCCTGGAAAGCGCAGGGGCAGATTTTGTGCTTTGCACAGTGAAGCGTATATCGCGATACTCAGCGCAAGATTCATGGTATTGCCGGTTAACGCGCTGCCGACAACGCCAGGACGAAGTGCATGCCAGTGCCAGGTTTTATGATGCTGAAAGCGGCACAGCCAGTCCTGTTGCGCCGTATTGAATTCGGCGCCGGGAATAGCGGCATCGCTTTCTCTGGCGGGGGTTTTGAACGGGCCAAGATGAGCGCCGTAAATTTTGTAGCCCTGCATCAGGCTCACCGTTTCCAGCGGAGCCACGTTCTCAACCTGAGTGACCAGGTTACGTAACATGGTGACGTTGGGTTCAACCATTTCCCGCCAGCTCGCGGCATTAAGCCAGGCGCTGTAGAAAATGTGGGTAACGTGCCGAAGGGGCTTGAGGGTGCGCGCAGTGTCTTTTTCATTGAGCAGATCGACGTTAACAAACGGCACCGTGCCCCGGTGAGCGCCTCCTGCGCGAGACAATCCAATAACCTGCCATTCATTCTGCAACAGCGTTTTAACCAGTTTGCTGCCGACGATACCGCTTGCACCCGCAACCAGTGCGACTTTAGATTGAGGCTTCTGTGACATTTTTTGTCCTCCAGTTTGGTTGCAGACAGCCTGCTATAAATTGTTTTTTGCCGGTATCCCCGAAAGCTGATGTCACTTATAAGAGAAATGCGTAAATGAATAACAAGCTCAATGCCATTCGAACGTTTTTACGCGTGGCTGAGGCGGGGTCTTTTTCTGAGGCAGCACGCCAGTTGAATATCAAACAGTCTGCGGTCAGCCAGCAGATCGCCGCGCTTGAGGCTGAACTCGGCGTAGTGCTGCTGCACAGGACGACGCGGGTGAGGGTACTGACAGCGCAAGGAGAATATTACCGGCGTAAGATGCAGCCCATACTTGAGGCAATGCAGGCGGTCGAGAACCAGCTATCCCCTGTCGCACAGCAATGGCAGGGCAAGATAAACGTTCAACTCCCGGGCGGATTAGGGCGTTTGTTTCTTCCTCATCTGCTCGGATTGCAAAAAGCGAATCCGGGTTTGCATCTGACGCTCTCGCTTGATGACAGGATATCCGACCTGGCCAGAGAAGGCGTGGATGTGGCGTTCCGCCTTACTCAGGATGCGCCGGAAGTGTATCCGGCACGGAAAATCGCGCGTATTGAAACACCGCTTTTCGCATCACCGGATTTCCCGCCGCTCAATTCACTGGATGCATTGATGTGCCAACCGCACGTGCGTTTCAGCAGCATTGCCGAGTCTGCGCCATTGCGGCTTGTCAGGGGCGATGAAACCGTAGAACTGGCCGTAAAGACAGCCTTCAGGGCCAATAGCAGTGAAGGGTTATTACAGGCGTTGCAGGCGGGAATCGGTGTAGGCGGTATGCAATTACCCCTTGCAACTGAGGCGTTGAAATCCGGCTCGCTTATCAGGGTGTTGCCAGCGTATCGCTATCCCGATCGCTTTGTGTATGCCGTTTTCCCGGATGCGCGCTTTATCCCTCCCAGGGTTAGAGGCATCGTCGCGTTAATCGAAAAAGTGCTGGTCGATCTGCCAGGGGCAAACTAAATACGGCTCACAGCCAGAGGGAAGACCGGCGATGTAACGCATTCTCAGTCAGGCTGCTGATGCGGCCCACTGGCGCTGTATCAACCCGTTCATACTGGGGTAAGCGGCAGCAATCTCAAATAAATTTGATTTAATTTTTAGCCAATCATGCCCAATCTGCTCATCCGCACAAATCTATAATACAAAAAACTACCAGGCTGACATTGACCGCTGTAATATCCGGCTCGCTCATTATTAGAGCGTAAACAGGATAGTTATAACAATGAAAGCGCGTTCTTTTTCACTGAGTGCAGTGGCTGCACTCCTGGCTCTGGCGTCTTTTTCCAGCCAGGCTGAAATCACTCTTCTCAAACAAGACCCACAAGCAGGCGATCCCCTTAGCCGTCTCGATTTTAAATTCGGTGGCAGTATTCGTCCTCAGTTTAACCATCAAACCGGCGTGAATGATAAATCCTATAAGCGTAATGGCTTTGACGGTGGTTCACGTTTCCGCTTTAGCGCGGATTACTACCTGTTCGACGATATCAGTTGGACCAGCTACTACGAGCTGGGCGTTAACATTCCGGCCGTATTCAACTGGGATAATCACTACGCTGAAGGGGCGCATGAAACCACGCGCCGCCAGCTCTATACCGGCCTGAAAAGTAAAACCTGGGGCCAGTTGACCTTCGGTCAGCAGAACAGCGTTTATTACGACGTTGTGGGTGCCAAGACGGATATCTGGGATTACGACATGCTGGCCCAGGCACCGGGTAACGGCATTAACGGTGATTACGACGGTTCATACCGTTCTCGTAAGCAGCTGAAATACAAAAACAGTTATGGTGCAGTTGATCTTTATGCCTCTTACCTGTTTAGCGATAACGAATATTTGCCGGGCAATGGACTGCGCTATAAGCGTCAGGGCGGCGGTTCGCTGGGCGTGAATTACAACATTACGCCAACGCTGGCATGGGGCACGGCCTGGAACTACACCCGCGCCAGCATGCGTGATCCGGTCACGGGCAACAATAAAGATTACGACCAAAACATTTTTGGCACGGCACTGAGCTGGACGCCGGGTAACTGGACACTGTCAGCAGGCGGTGGCTGGTATCAAAACTTCCTGACGACCAAACAGCGCAACGTGAATAACTATTTTGCGGACGATGCCTGGGGCATCGAATATTACGCCGGATACAAAATCCCGGTGGCGCAATATGGTGTCAAAGCCGTTCAGCCTTATGTTATGGGCGACCGTTTAGAATACGTGAATGGCCGCAACTACCAGCGCATTGACAATGGCCTGGGCGTAACGTTATTCCTGGACTACGGTTTCCGTGTGGATTACGAACATGTCTTCACTTCCAGTACGGACAATCAGGGCGATATGAACCTGGTACGTTTCCGCTACGATTTCTGATGACGCACAACGGCTCCCCAGGGAGCCGTTTTTATTATCATGATTTATAGCGAGGTGACGCCATTATCTGGCGACTTTTGCGGTGGACTTGCCCTTCTTATGGAGTAAAACCCTGTACAACGTCTGAAACATGGTGGCAATGCCGCTTTATGCAATAAGCACCTTCCTGCTATCGACGAAGGTTTAACCTTTACGTATCATGGCGCCTGTTTTTTTCAGCGAGCCTTTTAACATGATTAGTCTTATCGCGGCATTAGCAGCAGATCGCATTATTGGAATGGAAAACGCCATGCCGTGGGACCTGCCTGCAGACCTGGCGTGGTTTAAGCGCAACACACTGAAAAAGCCAGTTATTATGGGCAGACTGACCTTTGAATCTATTGGTCGTCCATTGCCTGGCCGGCTCAACATTGTGGTCAGCAGCAAGCCGGGCAATGCCGAAGGCGTAACCTGGGTAACTTCGCTGGACGACGCCATTAGTGCGGCGGGTGAGGCTGAAGAGATCATGGTCATTGGCGGCGGCCGCATCTATGAGCAGATGCTGGCGCGCGCCGACCGTCTTTATCTGACGCACATTGATGCGGAAGTGGAAGGCGATACGCAGTTCCCGGATTACGAGCCGGATGAGTGGCACTCCACGTTCAGTGAGTTTCATGATGCCGATGAGCAGAACTCGCACAGTTACTGCTTTGAGATCCTCGAACGCCGCCGTTAATTTACGCGCAGTAAATAACGCCTTGTTGTGACAAGGCGTTTTTTTATGGCTGCGCGTTAGCGGGTTGACGATTGCGGAGTAAGATCGTCCGGTACGGACAACTGACGGTTCGATGGCTGAATATAGTAGCGTTGGGTTTCCCAGTGCAGGAGCGTCAGGTTCCCGCCCCAGCAGCAGCCGGTATCCAGACCGATAATGCCCTCTGGCGTGCCTTTCCCTTCCAGCGACGCCCAGTGACCGAAAACAATAGTGTGATCGCGTGCGACCGGGCCTTCAATCATGAACCAGGGTTTTAACGGCGGCGGGGCGGATTCCGGCGCATCCTTACAGATCATGTCTAGCTGACCGTTAGGAAAGCAGAAACGCATACGGGTTAGTGCATTGGTCGAGAAGCGCAGGCGGGCCAGGCCGGTCAGGGATTCACTCCAGTTATTCGGCATGTCGCCGTACATCGCGTCAAGAAACAGTGGGTAACTGTCGCTGGACAGCACGGCTTCCACTTCGCGTGCGCACTGTTGTGCTGTATCCAGATCCCACTGAGGCGTAATGCCGGCATGGCCCATCACCAGCTTTTTCTCTTCATCGACCTGCAGCAACGGCTGGCGACGCAGCCAGTTAATCAGGTCATCGGCATCTTCCGCTTCCAGCAGCGGTGTCAGGCGATCTTTGGGTTTATTACGACTGATTCCGGCATAAACGGCCAGCAAATGCAGATCGTGATTACCCAGCACCAGACGGACGCTGTCACCCAATGACTTTACGTAGCGCAGAACCTCCAGCGAGCCGGGCCCCCGCGCCACCAGGTCACCCGTCAGCCATAAGGTATCCTGACTGGGATCGTAATTAACCTGGTTCAGCAGAGCACGTAATTCATCATAACAACCGTGAACGTCGCCAATCAGGTAAGTATTCATAGAGGATTATCCAACTCAGACAGTCGCCCGCCAGGCGGGCGAAGGGCGCCAGTATCAATGGATGTGGGTTTGAATCGCGAGGCGGAATACCGGGATCTCGACGTGGAATTCATCGCCTTGCTCATCGACCATCACATAGTGACCTTGCATGGTGCCCATCGGGGTTTCAAGAACAGCACCGCTGGTGTACTGATATTCGTTTCCCGGTGCAATATGCGGCTGTTCGCCTATGACGCCTTCACCCTGAACTTCCGTCTCACGGCCGTTGCCGTTAGTTATGAGCCAGTAGCGTCGGAGCAGTTGCACTGAGGACCGGCCTACGTTGCGAATCGTGACGGTATAAGCAAAGACATAGCGCTCATCTTCCGGTGAGGACTGTGAGGCGACATACAGACTTTGTACGTGCAGCGATACGCGGGCCGGTTCACTCATGGGTTACTCCTGGGGTTGATCCAGATGATCTGCCAGCCAGTTTGCTAACTGGCAATACTGCGCGACCGAAACATTTTCGGCACGCAGGCTGGTGTCGATTTCCAGCTCATCCAGTGCGCCAGCAACGACCATATGGCTCAGGCTGTTACGCAGCGTTTTGCGGCGTTGACCGAATGCTTCAGTGGTAATGCGGCTCAGAATACGCACGTCTTTGACCGGATGAGGCGGTGTCATGTAAGGGACTAACCGCACAACCGCCGAGTCCACCTTCGGGGGCGGGGTAAAAGAGTGCGGCGGCACTTCCAGCACCGGAATCACCTGACAATAGTACTGAGCCATTACGCTCAGACGACCATAGGCTTTGCTGCCGGGACCCGCAACCAGACGATTAACCACCTCTTTCTGCAGCATGAAGTGCATATCTTTAATCGAACCAGTATAGCTGAACAGATGGAACATCAGCGGGGTCGAAATATTATATGGCAGGTTACCGAAGACCCGCAGCGGCTGGCCTTTCTCTTTGGCCAGCGCAGCGAAGTCAAACGTCATGGCGTCCTGCTGGAAAATCGTCAGCTTGGGCCCTAAAAACGGATGAGTTTGCAGGCGTGCAGCCAGATCGCGATCTAACTCCACCACGGTTAAACTGTCCAGGCGTTCGCCCACGGGTTCAGTAAGTGCACCCAAACCCGGACCGATTTCCACTATTGCCTGATCGCGCTGTGGATGGATGGCGGAGACGATGCTGTCGATAATATATTGATCGTTCAGGAAGTTTTGCCCGAAACGTTTACGGGCGTAGTGCCCCTGATGGACGCGATTATTCATTACTGCTCTTGATCATAGTGATGGCGAGGTTAAGCGCCGTGATAAAGCTGCCCGCGTCAGCCTGACCCAACCCGGCTAATTCAAGCGCGGTGCCGTGGTCGACTGAGGTACGGATAAACGGCAGGCCGAGGGTAATATTAACCGCCCGACCAAATCCCTGAAATTTAAGCACCGGTAACCCCTGATCGTGATACATCGCCAGCACCGCATCGGCATGTTGCAGATATTTGGGCTGGAACAGTGTATCCGCAGGCAGCGGACCGGTGAGTTGAATGCCTTGCTCGCGCAGCGCATTGAGTGCCGGGATGATCGTGTCTATCTCTTCCCGCCCCATGTGACCGCCTTCTCCGGCATGGGGATTCAGTCCGCAGACAAAAATATGCGGCTGAGCAATGGCAAACTTATGCTTGAGATCCTGATGCAGAATGGTGATGACTTCATGCAGACAATCGCGGGTGACGGCACCAGCAACATCTTTTAACGGCAGATGCGTAGTGGCAAGCGCGACACGCAGTTGCTCGGTGGCCAGCATCATCACCACGCGCTGCGCGCCCGCGCGCTCGGCAAAAAATTCGGTATGCCCGGTAAACGGAATGCCCGCGTCGTTAATCACGCCCTTGTGAACGGGGCCAGTAATTAAGGCAGAAAACTCCCCGGATAAACATCCGTCGCAGGCGCGTGCCAGGGTTTCCAGCACATAGTGGCTGTTGGCGACGCATAGCGTGCCGGGCGTGACCGGCTGCGGTATTTCAACGGGGAGGACGGTGAGCGTGCCAGCCTGTTGCGGTTCGGGTTCGCCTGCGGCGTCGTAAACGCGCAGCGTCAACGGCAAACCCAGCTGAGCGGCACGTTGCAGCAACAGCTGGGGAGAAGCACACACAACCAGTTCAACAGGCCAGGCTCGCTGAGCCAGTTGAACGGCAAGATCGGGACCAATCCCGGCGGGTTCGCCGGGCGTGATCACCACACGAAAATCACTGCGCATTGTTATCCAGGATTTTCACGTAAGCGCCGGCGCGCTGTTCCTGCATCCAGGTTTGCGCTTCTTCCGCAAACTTACGATTAAACAGCATACGGTAAGCGCGCTCTTTCTGGGCTGCATCGGTTTTATCCACCTGACGCGTATCCAGCAGCTGAATCAGATGCCAGCCAAAAGAGGAGTGGACCGGCTGACTGGTTTCGCCTTTTTTCAGACGCAGCAGCGCATCGCGGAATGCCGGGTCAAACACTTCTGGTGAGGTCCAGCCCAGATCGCCGCCCTGATTAGCCGAACCCGGATCGTCGGAGAACTGTTTGGCGGCCGCGGCAAAGGTCGTCTTACCACTGCGAATGTCGGCAGCGATCTGTTCCAGCTTAGCGCGAGCCTGATCGTCAGTCATGATCGGAGACGGCTTCAGCAGAATGTGGCGCGCATGCACTTCGGTAACAGAGACGTTTTTGCTCTCGCCGCGCAGATCGTTCACCTTCAGGATATGGAAACCCACACCTGAACGGATAGGGCCAACAATGTCGCCCTTCTTCGCTGTGGTCAGCGCCTGAGCAAACAGGGTAGGCAGCTCTTCGATTTTTGCCCAGCCCATGTTGCCGCCCTTCAGCGCCTGAGAATCGGCGGAGTAGGTCACGGCCAGCTTGCCAAAGTCTGCGCCACCTTTCAGTTCCGTTATCAGCTGTTTTGCCAGCTTCTCCTGATCGTCAACCTGCTGCTGCGTAGGGTTTTCCGGCAGAGGCAGCAGGATATGACTGATATTCATTTCAGTGCCCTGCGTATTCTGAGCGCCAACCTGCTGCGCCAGCGTATCGACTTCCTGCGGCAGGATAGTGACACGACGGCGGACTTCATTATTACGCACTTCAGAGATCAGCATCTCTTTACGGATCTGAGCACGATAGGTGTTGTAGTTCATCCCGTCGTAAGCCAGGCGGCTTCTCAGCTGATCAACGCTCATGCGGTTTTGCGCGGCGATATTCTGAATAGCCTGATCCAGTTGCTGATCGGTAATCTGTAAACCGGCTTTATCACCTAACTGCAGGATGATCGCGTCCATGATCTCACGTTCGAGGATCTGATGGCGCAACGTCTTATCATCAGGCAACTGTTGACCTGCCTGCTTCGCCTGAGATTTAACGGTGCTCATCATGCTGTCCACGTCACTCTCGAGGACCACGCCGTTATTCACTACAGCTGCAACTTTATCAACCACTTGTGGTGCTGCGAACGCGGTGTTGGCACTGAGCGCCACACCAAGAATCAGCATTCTCCAGTTCTTCATACTTTATCCATTATTGGTTCCGCACTGCGGGATTGCCTGTCAAACATCACAACATCAGAATGCACGCTGATAAGGGATGATACCCTGACTCAGCATCTGGCCGGTTCCCAGGCCATAATTTGAGCTCAGGCCACGTAACTCAATGTTGAATGAGATTTGGTTGTCATACTTACTGTCGTTGTTTTCCCAACCGTTGATTTTGCGCTCATATCCCAGACGAATTGCGTAGCAACAAGAGCTGTACTGCAGGCCAACCAACTGTGATGCAGGACGATTATTACGCGTATCATAGTAATACGCGCCAACCACCGACCAGGCATCATGAATCGGCCAGCTCGCCGTCGTACCGACCTGTGAAATCCCGTTTTTATAAATCGGGTTATTCACCAGTGAACTGTCGTTCAGCGCAGAAGCAACATACTCCGGGCTACTGTAACGGTAGCTCAACTGCACCATACGGTCAGCATCACGGCGGTATTCCAGCACGGTATTTCCCTGTGCCACGTTATTCAGGCGGGTATCGTACTGCAGCCCGCCGCGCACGCCCCAACGGTCACTTATCTTCCAGTAGCTGTCACCCGCCCACAGAAGACTACCGGTGTCGTCTTCTTTATTGACCTGGTTAACACCCGTACGAGAAGGCGTGAACGAATAGATTTGACCCACAGAAACGTTAAAACGTTCAACCAAATCGGTATCATAAATTCGCGTAGTGACACCGGTGGCAACCTGGTTGGCCGATGCGATGCGATCCAGGCCGCTGTATGAACGATCGCGGAACAGGCCGGTATAGTCGGTTTGCAGCAGGGTGGAGTCGTAAGGGTAGATATCACTCTGGTCACGATACGGGATATACAGGTACTGAACCCGGGGTTCCAGCGTCTGCGTGTAGCCCTGCGCCCAGTCCATATCGCGGTCAAACACCATACGACCGTCAACTTTAAACTGTGGCAAGGTCCGGTTAACAGAGTCTTTCAGCACGCCACTACTTGTACTGGTTGGCGCAAAATTCGTGTTGTAGTAATCAACATCTTTCTGCTGATAGTGCGTCGCCAGAAACTTCGCTTCGGTATCCAGACTGGCCCAACCGTTGGACAACGGCAGATTAATCGTGGGCTCAACGTGTAAACGCGTGGTTTCAGGATAGTTGCTGTTGACGTTGGTAAACTTGACGGCCTGCGCATAGATGCGGGTGTCGAACGGACCCACATCGTTCTGGTACCAGTTCAGATCCAGTTGCGGGAAGGCGCGATAGACGTTGCTGTTGCTCGTGTTGCCAAAAATCTGGAAATCTTTGGTCGACAGCGTTGCGTCCCAGTTGGTATCCGCATAGCCCACGCTGAATTTTTGCGAGGCGTAACCATCTGTCGAACTGTAGTAAGGCGAGGTCAGATCGTTGAAATAATACTGATCGCTGACTTTGGTGTAGTCAGCACTGAAACGCCAGTGTTGGTCGTAAACACCAGAGTGACGCCAGTAAAATAACCAACGGTCCGAACTGTCATTTTGGGCAATGCCGCGTGCAGCTTTGTCGTTGTCATACTGTTTATCTGAGGCCAGATAGTCAAACTCAACGAGGCCTGCGCCAGCCTGTGTCAGATAACGGAACTCATTCTGTAATTGCAGCCCGCGATTACTCATGTAATGCGGCGTAATGGTCGCATCGGCCTGCGGCGCGATGTTCCAGTAGTAGGGCAGAATGAACTCAAAACCGTTGCTGCTGCCGTATTTAGCATTGGGGATCAGAAAACCGGAACGGCGACGATCGCCCAATGGCAATTGCAGATAGGGGCTGTAAAACACCGGAACGGAACCCAGTTTAAAGCGCGCATTCCAGATTTCAGCCACTTCTTCCTGACGATCCTGAATGATCTCAGAACCCGCGACGCTCCAGCTGTTGCTGCCGGGCAGACAGGAAGTGAAGGTGCCGTTTTCCATGATGGTGTAACGGTTTTCACCGCGCAGCTTCATCTGATCGCCCGTTCCACGGCCCTGACGGCCTACCATCTGATAATCGCCGTTCCAGACGTTGGTATCTTTGGTATTCAGATTTGACCAGGCTTTCGGACCTTTCAGGATGACCTGATTATCATCGTAGTGCACATTACCTAGCGCATCGACGGTACGAGCGGGGACGGTCTGACCTTCAGGCTGGCGTTGGTGAAGCTGTACTTCATCTGCCAGCATGCGGCTGTTACCCTGCTGCACATCCACATCACCTGTGAAGACCGCATCGTCAGGATAGTTGCCTTTCAGGGAATCCGAGTGAATAGTAACGGGCAGCTGATTAGGATCGCCGTTAACCAGGGGGCGATTGTAGCTCGGCACGCCTAACATACACTGCGACATTAAATCATCGGCGAAGGCTTGCTGGCTAATGGCTGCGCCGATCATGGTGGCCAGCAGAGTAGGTATATGTTTTTTCATACGCGGTATCGAGAATTCCATGAAAACTGGCATCATGCCGACAATCGGGTCAGAGACTAACGCACTGCCTGGCGTTGCGCCAGTGTTAATCCTTTTCTGTCCGCGCTGCCGTTAGGCGCTGAGATAAATGACAGGTATGATAATGCAATTTTCAGCCGTAAGCATGGCGAATTGAGGAGTTTATGCGCTACTGGGGAAAAGTAATAGGTTTAGTGCTTGGATTGCTGTCCGGCGCAGGCTTTTGGGGAATTGTTATTGGTCTGATCATTGGGCATGGATTTGACAAGGTTCGCGGCGCGCAGAGCAAAGCTTACTTCTCAAATAATCAGACCCGGCAGTCACTCTTTTTCAGCACGACTTTTCAGGTCATGGGGCACTTAACCAAGTCGAAAGGGCGCGTAACCGAAGCGGATATTCAGATTGCATCGCTGTTTATGGATCGCATGCAGCTGCATGGCGATGCCCGAATGGCTGCACAGCGCGCCTTTCGCGAAGGCAAGCAGGGGGAATATCCGCTCCGTACCAAACTGCGTGAATTGCGCAGTGCCTGCTTCGGACGTTTTGATCTGATTAGGATGTTTCTGGAAATTCAGATCCAGGCCGCGTTTGCCGATGGGTCGCTGCATCCCAATGAACGTCAGGTGCTGTATGTGATTGGTGAAGAACTGGGGATTTCTCAGAGTCAGTTCGACCAGTTTCTGCGCATGATGGAGGGGGGACAGCAGTTCGGCGGCGGTCGCAGCTATTCACAGCAGGGCGGTTTTCAGCAGGCGCAACGAGGCCCGACGTTATCCGATGCCTGTAACGTTTTGGGTGTGAAAACCACCGACGATGCCACCACCATCAAACGCGCCTATCGCAAACTGATGAGTGAACATCACCCGGATAAGCTGGTGGCGAAAGGTCTGCCGCCCGAGATGATGGAGATGGCGAAACAGAAAGCGCAGGACATTCAGTCGGCTTACGATCTGATTCGCAAAGAAAAAGGCTTTAAATAAGTGAGATGCGCGCCCGGGCTGATGGCGAGGGCGCGCGAAGCAGAAGCATTAGCATCATGGCAGATTAAAAATCGGCAGGCTGCCTGAAGGTCATGGCATTACCAAACGCCGGGTGCGTGATGGTCAGCGATTCGGCGTGCAGCAGAAGACGATCTGCCATGGCTTTTGCTTCCGGATGTGCGTAAAAACCGTCACCCAGAATCGGATGGCCCAGCGCCAGCATATGTACGCGCAGCTGATGCGAGCGCCCGGTAATCGGTTTGAGCGCGACGCGCGCGCTGTTATCTTCACCGTATTCCACAACCTGATAGTCGGTTTGCGCCGACTTGCCGGTGTCGAAACACACTTTCTGCTTCGGGCGATTAGGCCAGTCGCAAATCAGCGGTAAATCCACCATGCCCTTCTCCTGCGCCGGATGGCCCCAAACCCGGGCCACATAGGTCTTTGCAGGCTCGCGTTCACGAAACTGGCGTTTAAGCTCGCGCTCTGCGGCCTTTGTCAGGGCGACCACAATCACGCCGCTGGTCGCCATGTCCAGCCGATGCACAGATTCCGCCTCAGGATAATCGCGTTGGATCCGCGTCATCACGCTGTCTTTGTGCTCGTCAAGCCGACCGGGTACTGAAAGCAGGCCGCTGGGCTTATTCACCACCATGATATGGGCATCCTGATACAGAATGTGCAGCCAGGGCTCAAGCGGTGGATTGTAGGGTTCCATACTCTATTCCAAAAAAGAGGGCCTTGCGGCCCTGAACTTATTGATGCGTAACCACAATCAGACGCAGTGCATCCAGTCGCCAGTTCGCTTCATCCAGACTCTCCAGTACCTGCTGGCGATTCGTTTCCAGCGCCTCGACCTCATCGTCACGGATGTTGGGGTTAACGGCTCTCAGTGCTTCCAGACGTGATAACTCGGCCCCCAGCTTTTCGCTCGCCTCGCGCCGTGCCGCGTCAATAACGGCACGTGCTTCACTGACGACTTCTTTTTCAGCCAGCGTCAGGATCGCGTGAACGTCCTGCTGTACGGCATTCACCAGCTTGCTGCCGGTGTGGCGGTTAACGGCATTCAACTGGCGGTTGAAGCTTTCGAATTCCACTTTACCGGCCAGGTTCGTCCCGTTGCGATCCAGCAGCAGGCGCACCGGCGTAGGGGGCAGGAAGCGGGTTAGCTGCAGATGTTTCGGTGCCTGGGATTCCACCACGTAGATCATCTCGACCAGCAGTGTCCCCACAGGCAATGCCTTGTTCTTTAACAGCGACAGCGCACAACTGCCGGTGTCACCTGACAGAATCAGATCCAGGCCATTACGGATTAACGGATGTTCCCAGGTAATAAACTGCGTATCTTCACGCGACAGGGCCTGGTCGCGATTGAAGGTGATCGTACAGCCGTCTTCCGGCAGGCCCGGAAAGTCCGGAACCAGCATATGATCTGAAGGTGTCAGCACGATCAGGTTATCACTGCGGTCTTCCTGATTAATGCCGACGATATCAAACAGGTTAAGAGCAAAGTTAACCAGTTCGGTATCATTATCCTGTTCGGCAATGGTATTGGCCAGCGCCTGGGCGGCTTCACCACCGTTAGAGTTTAGCTCCAGCAGGCGGTCACGGCCCTGTTCGAGTTGGGATTTCAGCGCATCATGCTGCTTACGGCATTCGCTAATGAAATCATCAAACCCGTCGCTGTTTTCCGGTGCGGCCAGGTAGTTAATCAGCTCTGCGTTGACGCTGTCGTAGATGGCTCTGCCGGTCGGGCAGGTGTGCTCGAACGCGTCCAGCCCTTCGTGATACCAGCGCAGCAGCACGGCCTGGGCCGTTTTCTCCAGCCAGGGGACCAGAATCTGAATATCGTGCGCCTGGCCAATACGATCCAGTCGGCCAATACGCTGTTCCAGCAGATCCGGGTTAAACGGCAGATCGAACATCACCAGACGGCTGGCGAACTGGAAGTTACGGCCTTCGGAACCAATTTCTGAGCACAGCAGAACTTGTGCGCCGTTCTCTTCAGAAGCGAACCAGGCGGCAGCCCGATCGCGTTCAATGATCGACAGCCCTTCATGGAACACGGCGGCGCGAATCCCTTCACGTTCACGCAGCACCTGCTCCAGTTGAAGTGCTGTAGCGGCCTGAGCACAGATCACCAGCACTTTTTCTTTACGGTTGCTGGTCAGGTAACCCATGAGCCATTCAACGCGCGGATCGAAGTTCCACCAGGTGCCGGTATCGCCTTCGAACTCCTGATAAATCTGTTCCGGATAGAGCAGATCGCGCGCGCGCGCTTCTGCGCTTTTACGTGTGCCCATAATACCGGACACCTTAATGGCCGTTTGATACTGAGCCGGCAGGGGCAGACGAATAGCGTGTAACTCACGTTTCGGGAAGCCTTTCACCCCGTTGCGGGTATTACGGAACAGCACGCGGCTGGTACCGTGGCGATCCATCAGCATGGAAATGAGTTCGCTGCGCGCGTCCTGTTTGCCTTCACGATCGCTGTTTGCCACCTGCAGCAGCGGTTCAATATCCTGCTCGCCGACCAGCTCATTGATCATATTCATCTCGTTTTGTGAGATGGCATGATCGGCCAGCAGCGATGTCACCGCATCGGCAATCGGGCGGAAGTGCTGCTGCTCTTCAACAAAGGCGGCAAAATCATGAAAACGGTCGGGGTCAAGCAAGCGCAGGCGCGCAAAATGACTCTCCATGCCCAGCTGTTCTGGTGTCGCGGTCAGTAACAGGACGCCCGGCGTTTTTTCAGCCAGTTTTTCGATCACCTGATACTCGCGGCTTGGTTCGCCTTCGGACCAGGCCAAATGGTGCGCTTCATCCACCACCATTAAATCCCAGTCGGCGTCCGCCAGCTTATCCAGACGCTGTTTGTTGCGACGCACAAAGTCCAGCGAGCAGATAATCAACTGTTCGGTGTCGAAGGCATTGTCGCTGTCGTGCTGCGCTTCAGCGTAACGATCGTCGTCAAACAGGGCGAAGCGCAGGTTGAAGCGGCGCAGCATTTCTACCAGCCACTGATGTTGCAGGGTTTCTGGCACGACGATAAGTACGCGTTCAGCACGGCCTGCCAACAGCTGCTGCTGGATGATCATGCCGGCTTCGATGGTTTTCCCCAGGCCGACCTCATCCGCGAGCAGGACGCGTGGCGCATGGCGGCGGCCTACGTCGTGGGCGATATGCAGCTGGTGGGGGATCAGATTGGTACGCATGCCGCGCAGGCCGCTGACGGGCAGGCGATACTGCTCACTTTGATATTTACGTGCGCGAAAACGCAGGGCGAAGCGATCCATACGGTCGAGCTGGCCTGCAAACAGCCTGTCCTGAGGTTTGCTGAACACCAGTTTGCTGTCGAGCATCACTTCACGCAGCATGACGTGGGTTTCTTCGGTATCAAGGCGCGTGCCGATATAGGTTATCAGGTCATTGTCATTGCGTACTTCATCGACCTGCATCTGCCAGCCTTCGTGGCTGGTAACGGTATCACCCGGATTAAAAATCACGCGGGTGACCGGCGAGTCGCTGCGAGCGTAGAGGCGATTTTCCCCTGTGGCCGGGAACAGCAGGGTGATCATGCGCGTATCAATCGCCACCACGGTGCCTAATCCCAGTTCACTTTCTGTATCACTAATCCAACGCTGACCTAATGTAAAAACCATATAATTTTTGCTCGAATTTTTAACGTTTTTGAAGGTGTTCCCCATTCTCAGGCAATAGCATTTCATCCAGGCAAAAGGGCCTGGTGCGTCATGTCAGAGCAGTGAGTTTTGAGGAAGGGCGTTATGGTACTGGATGGCAGGGCATTCGTCACCTGTCAAAAAAGGCCTAACTGCCCGGTAATGAGTGTAGCAAAGTCGCCATCGACAAAAGGCAGAATGCCTTCGGCTACGGGCTGCAGCTGTTTAGTCACGTAGTGATCGTAGTCCAGCGGCGTGGTTCGGGCCTCTACCGGCTCGGGGCCGCCGGTGGCAATCACATAACGAATGCGGCCCCCGGTCTGATATTGCAACGGCCGGCCCAGCTTACGATTCTGCTCATCAGCCAGACGGGCGGCGCGAACGTGCGGCGGCACATTGCGTTCATACTCGTTCAGTGGGCGGCGCAGGCGCTTTTTATAAATCAGCCTGTCGTCCAGCTCACCTGCCAACAGCTGGGCCACCGTGTTACGAACATAGTCTTCCCACGGCTGGCGATGAAATATGCGGCTGTAAAGCTCCTGCTGAAACTGCTGCGCCAGCGGCGTCCAGTCGGTACGTACCGATTCCAGTCCTTTGAACACCATACGCTCACTTTCGCCTTCCCGAATTAAGCCCGCATAGCGTTTTTTACTGCCCTGTTCAGCACCGCGAATCGTCGGCATCAGGAATCGGCAAAAGTGATTTTCATACTCCAGCTCCAGGGCGCTGGTCAGGCCGTATTGCTGCTGCAGGTGTTCACGCCACCAACCGTTGACCTTCCCGGCCAGTGCCCGGCCAATTGCCTCTGCCTCGTCTTCATCCCGGGCGGATTTCAGCCAGACAAAGGTCGAATCGGTGTCGCCATAAATCACATCGTAGCCTTCGGCTTCAATGAGTTCACGGGTTTGCTGCATGATGGCATGACCGCGCAGTGTGATAGACGAGGCCAGGCGAGGGTCAAAAAAGCGGCAGGCGCTGGTGCCGAGCACGCCGTAAAACGCATTCATGATGATTTTCAGGGCCTGCGACAGGGGTTTATTGCCCTGTGTTTTTGCGGTTTCGCGCCCCTGCCAAATCTGCTCTACGATGGCGGGCAGGCAATGCGTCTCACGTGAGAAGCGCGCCTCGCGAAAACCGGGCACCGAGTCCGCATCCGTTGGGTGCGCCAGACCTTCGATGAGCCCGACGGGATCGATCAGAAAGGTGCGGATAATCGAGGGATACAGGCTTTTATAATCCAGCACTAACACGGAATCATACAGGCCGGGCCGGGAATCCATCACGTAGCCGCCGGGGCTGGCTTCCGGCGCCACATCGCCCAGATTCGGGGCGACAAAACCGGCCCGGTGCATGCGGGGGATGTACAGATGACCGAATGCCGCGACGGAGCCACCGTGGCGATCGACTGCCAGCCCGTTAACGGCTGCGCGCTCCAGTAAAAACGGCATGATTTCGGTTTTATGAAAGATGCGCGTGACCAGCTCGCAGTCCTTCAGGTTGTAGCGCGCCAGCGCCGGTTTATCGTTGGCAAAACGCCAGTTGATCTCTTCCATGCGCTGCCATGGGTTATCAATGGCTTTGCCTTCACCGAGCAGCTGTTGCGAAACAGATTCCAGACTAAAAGAGGGAAAATCCCAGAAGGCGGATTTCAGGGCATCAATGCCGTCAATAATCAGGCGACCTGTCGCCTGGGCAAAAAACACGCCGGGTTTAAACCCATGCTCGCGCCACTCCAGCGCGGCCTGCTGGCGGCCAAGACGTAACGGAATGCCGTAGCGATCGGCGTGTTTCTGCAGCACGCGCAGGTCAAACTGCACCACGTTCCAGCCGATGATCACATCCGGATCGTTATCGGCAAACCAGCGATTCAGCGCCTCCAGCAACTGCGGGCGGCTCTCAAGATAGATAAGTTCGAAATCCAGTTCGCTGGCGTCGCCGTTAGGCGGTCCCAGCATGAAAACCTGGCGCTGTCCGCAGCCTTCCAGACCAATGCAGTAAAGCTCGCCATGCTGGGTCGTTTCAATATCCAGCGAGACCCACTTCAGCGGGGGCCGGTAATCGGGATGGGGTTTCAGACGGGCGTTAACCCATGTGTCGCCCTGAATGTCACCATCAAACCACACGGGCGCGGTAATAAACCGTTCCATTAGGTAGCGTTCGGGTGGACGAATGTCGGATTCATACAGGGGGATACCGCTTTCGCGCAGTTTCTTTTCAACCCACTGCAACTGGCGATGCTGCCGGCAGTACAGGCCAAATACTGGACGGCGGCGAAAATCTTTTAATTGCAGAGGCTGCATCCGCAGCTGGCGCTCGCCCTGCAACAGCGTGTCGACCTGCGCCTGATATTCACAGGGAATAAACGTCACGGATTCCTGTAAAGGCAGCACAACGCGCTGAGCACCCTCGTCGGTGGCCAGCCACAGCGTAATTTCGGTGCCTTGCGGCGTGTCGCGCCAGTGACGGCTGAGCAGAAACCCTGCGCGGGGCTTATTCACGTATTCTCCAGGCAGATAGCGAGTCGGACATCTCATTGACCAGTATAACATGGATATTTATACAGTGTCTGCCGGTGCGTTTTGTCAATATTGGCCTACAATTCTTGCCTTGACGCTGTGATGTCTGCTCTGGACAATCCAGCCTTCTGCTTTTTCTGAGGATTGATATGGAAGCCTGGGTTGAACACCTGATTACACAGTCGCTGGAGTGGGCGCTGTTTGCCGTCGCGCTGGTGACGTTTCTGGAGTCATTGGCGTTCGTGGGGCTGTTACTCCCTGGCACCGTCATGATGGCGAGCCTGGGTGCGCTGGTGGGCAGTGGACAGATCGGCTTATATCCCGCCTGGGCCGCGGGCTTCATTGGCTGCCTGCTGGGCGACTGGGTTTCCTATGGCATTGGCTGGAAGTTTCAGGGGCCGCTCCATCGCTGGAAATACCTGCAAAAGTACAAAGGGCTGCTGGATAAGACCGAACACGCGCTGTATCAGCACAGCATGTTTACCATTCTGGTCGGGCGCTTTGTCGGGCCAACCCGGCCGCTGATCCCGCTGGTGGCGGGCATGCTGGAATTGCCGGTACGCAAATTTCTGCCCCCCAATCTGATCGGCTGTATTTTATGGCCACCGCTCTATTTATTGCCGGGTATTCTGGCAGGCGTCGCGATTGATGTTCCGAAAGAAGCCCAAGGCGGCCATTTCATCTGGCTGTTATTAGGCGTTGCTATCCTGGTATGGCTGGGATGCTGGCTGTGCTGGCGCTGGTGGCGCAGTGGAAAAACGCGCGACTGGGCGACGGCTTATTTGCCACCCGAACGTCTGCGCTGGCTGGCGCCGCTAAGTTTTGTGGTGGCCGTTGCGGCGTTCGTCGGCATCCAGTTTCATCCGATGATGCCGATTTTCCGCCACCTGTTGTGGCAGGTCTTTATCGGTTAACGGCGCGGGATGCCGAGCACATCGGCTTCCCGTATGTTCCCTGACAACAGTGCGTCCGTCGATCCCTGCCAGTAAACGCGTCCATCCACCACCACCACGCTACGTGGCGCTATCTGCTGTGCGTCTTCAAGACTGTGCGACACCATCAGCAACGTAATCGCACGGGTTTCGCAGACGGTGCGCACCAGATTAAGCATCTCGCCGCGCAGGGCTGGATCGAGCGCCGAAAAAGGTTCATCCAGCAGCAGCACCGGGCGATCGCGCAGTAAACAGCGTGCCAGGGCAACGCGCTGGCGTTGTCCTCCCGAGAGCTGGCCCGGCAGGCGTGACAGCATCTCACTGAGTCCGACCTGCTGCGCAATGGTCGTCACCTGCTGGCGCTGATCTGAGGTCAGCTTCAGACCGGGATGTAAGCCCAGCCCCAGGTTCTGTTCTACGCTCAGGTGCGGAAACAGGTTATTTTCCTGAAACAGCATTGATACCGGGCGCTGGGCGGGCACGCTATTCGTATGGTCAACATCGTTAATCGTCAGGCTGCCCTGGCTGACGGGCAGAAAACCGGCAATCAGGTTTAATAACGTACTTTTACCTGCCCCGCTTGGGCCGAGAATCGCCAGTCGTTCGCCGCGCCCGGCGTGAAGGGAAAAACGCATCGGCAAATGCTGATACAGGTAAGTCAGATTATTCAGTGTCAGCATGGCGGCCCGGTAATTTTTCCATCAAGGTGAACAGAGACAGGCAGAGTAGCAGCAATAACAGTGCAGTAACGGCGCCATCGGCACCGCGATAGGCGCCTATCTGCTGATAAAGGTAGAACGGCAGCGTGCGGAAATCGGCATTACCAAACAGCGCCACGATGCCAAAATCACCAATCGACAGCACGCAGGCAAACGCCAGCGCCTGCGCCAGCGGACGTTTCAACGCCCGGAGTTCAATCAGCCACAGGCGGTTCCAGCCGCTGATGCCCAGTGCCCCGCACAGGTGGGCGTAACGTTCAGCGATATCCCGCATCGGGTTTTCCAGCACTTTCAACGCGTAGGGAATCGCGATTAACGCATTGGCAAAGATCACCACGCCATCCGCGGAGTCCGGCAAGCCGGTCGTGGCGTTCAGTAGCAGGAAAAAGCCGGTTGCCAGCACGATACCGGGCATTGCCAAAATCAGCATGCCGCTGGTGTCCATGATCTGTGCGGCGAGTGTATGCCGCCGCAGGCGCAGCTCCCGGCTGCTCCACAACAGCATGGTGGTCAGGACCAGACACAGCACGCCGGCGCCGAGCGCGATACGTAACGAGGTCAACGTTGCCTGCCATAACGCCGGTTGCTGTATCGCGCCCCGAAGCCCGCCATCCAGACCATTTACGATCACCGCCAGCAGCGGCGGCAGCAGCAGCAGCAGGGCGAAAAAGATGATGGCGGCGTCGCTGACGCGGGCCAGCGTGGAATCCTGAGGATCGCGCCAGCCGTGCAGTTGCGGGCTACCCGCCGGAATGGCGTTGCTGAAGCGCTGGCTGAGGAGCACCAGCACCAGGCAGCAGCTGAGCTGAATCAGCGCCAGGAGCGCCGCGCGGCCCGGATCGTAGTCATAGCTTAACGCCTGGAAGATGGCCAGTTCGATGGTGGTCGCCTGCGGCCCGCCACCCAGCGATAGCACGGTGGCAAAACTGGCAAAACAGAGCATAAAGATTAATGCCCCGGTGGGCAGGAGCTGGCGGCGCAGCCAGGGCCATTCAAGCAGCCGGAAATGATGCCAGCCACGTATGTTCAGTTGGGCAGCAAGCTGACGCTGTTCGGCAGGAATGCTTTCCAGCGCCTGCAGCATCAGGCGCGTGGCCAGCGGCAGGTTGAAAAACACATGGGCCAGTAAAATTCCCTGAAGCCCGTAAGGCGAGAAGTGATAGTCCACGCCAAGCCAGGCGCAAAGCTGCGCCAGCCAGCCCACCCGACCATAGACGGTGAGCAGGCCGAATACGGCCACCAGCACGGGCAGAACCAGCGTCATGGCGCACAGGCGCAGCAACACCTGACGTCCGGGAAAGCGCCGCCGATAAAGGGCTCGGGACAGTGGAATGGCCGGCAGCAAGGAGAGCAGGGCGGACAGCAGCGCCTGCTTAAACGAAAAGCCAATAACATGATGCAGGTACGTATCCTGCAGGACAGACCGCCAGTCGGTCGCTGGCGCCGCCATCCACAGTGCTGTGAAGGCCAGCAGCGCCACGCTGCAGAGCAGCAGCGTGGCGAGCGAACCCGGAATCAGCCAGAAAGGGATTAACGGCTGACGGCGCGTTGCCATTGGCTAACCCATTGCGAACGGTGGCTGGCAACCTCTTCCGGTGAAAACTGCAATGTTGTCTTCGGCACGCTGAGCGAGGCAAACCCGGCGGGCAGGTCAGTTTTGATCACCGGATACATCCAGTTCCCGGTAGGGATGGTGTTCTGAAAGGCTGGCGTAACCATGAATTGCATAAACTGTTCTGCCAGTTTGGGCTGCTTGCTGTTCGCCAGTCGGGCGGCCACCTCAACCTGCAGATAGTTGCCTTCGGCGAAGGATGCCGCAGCATAGTTATCTTTTTTCTCTTCAATGATGTGATAAGCCGGTGACGTGGTATAGCTCAGCACCAGATCGCTCTCGCCTTTAAGAAACAGGCCGTAGGCTTCACTCCAGCCTTTGGTGACCGTGACGGTTTTCTTCGCCAGCTTTTGCCAGGCCTCAGGCGCGTTGTCCCCGTAAACCTTTTGCATCCACAGCAGCAGGCCAAGGCCTGGCGTGCTGGTGCGAGGATCTTCATAAATCACGCGCCATTTCTCTGGGCTTTCGACCAGTTCTTTCAGGCTTGTAGGGGGATTTTTTAGCGTGTTTTTGTTGTACACGAATGCGAAATAACCGTAATCGAACGGCACAAAGGTGGTGTCCTTCCAGCCGCCGGGCACCTGCAGCTCACGGGTATCCACGTCGCTTTTGGCAAACAGGCCGGTTTGCTGCGCGGCCTGCAGAAGGTTGTTATCCAGGCCTAGTACCACATCGGCCTTTGTGTTCTTGCCTTCCATACGTACACGGTTCAGCAGCGAAACACCGTCTTCCAGCGCGACAAATTTCAGCTCGCAACCGCACTGGGCTTCAAAGGCTTTTTTGACGGCCGGACCCGGCCCCCAGTCAGCGGAAAAGGCGTCGTAGGTGTAAACCGTCAGGACAGGTTTGGCCGCAAAGACCGGGGCAGAAAGTAACAGCAGCACGGGCAGGACGTTTTTTAACACTTTGCGCTCCTAGGGCGGCAGGGTTGAGTCGCAAAGGATCTGAGCAAAACAACCTCTCAAATCCCTACGTCGGTATTAACCGATTCAGGTTCGACGGGTATTTCTCAGCGCCCTGACACTGTGGAAAGGGGCACCCCGTTGAGAACGCCACATTCTAGTCATTAAATGCGCAAGGGGAAAGGCTCACAGCGTAGGCGGGGCAAACCAGGCGGATTTAAAATCAAACCAGCCCAATGTATTCATCCGCACGCCGCGCATACTGCGCTGGCCCTCCAGCAGCAGCCAGTGATGAAACAGCGGATGAAGCCAGCTATTTTCCACCAGATATTTACCCCATTCAGCGAGGGAGAGCGTTTTTTCACGCCAGCGCGTGGCATCCTGCTGCCAGTTAACAGGCAGACAGTGCTGCATCAACGGCGTTTCGTATAACAGGGCAAACAGGGAATATTCGAGGGGCAGGGTAAAATTGACGCTGCCCAGCCAGATATCACTCTCGCCTTCGCCCTGATGCCAGCTTTCGTAACTGACTTCCCGGGTGTTCAACGTAACGCCCTGTTCTGCCAGCAACGGACGTAAGGCATCCGTAATACTGACATGCTCAATATGCTGGTTATACCAGGTTAACGTCAGGCTCGTGAGGCCCGCCGGTTTGTCCACTGGGGTCAGATCGCGGCGATGGTGCCAGCGGGGTAGCAGGCCGTAAGCCGGGAACCAGTAGCGCTGATAACCCCTGCCCGCATTATTGAGGAGTGCAATCGGGTTAAGCAGGTCGCTGAGCCAGCGTCGAATGTCTCGATCGGCCATTTTTTCTGAACGCTGATCGAACAGTAAATAGTAGCAACCTTCTTCAAGCCGGCTCTCTTCCTGTTTCTCATCGGCTTTTTCGCCCTGCAGGCGAACCCCTGCATAAACCAGCTCGTCACTGATCTCTGGCAGTACCCACACCGACACATCATCGATCAGCGCGCGATAGCCAAAGTAGTCGTCAAACGCTTCTATCTTCAACTGGCTGTGCTGATTACGGACGACCCGATAAGGACCTGTTCCCACAGGTTGACGGGCAAAATCGCGAATTTCAGGCCATTCCCGTGGCAGAATCATGGCGCTGACGCTGCCCAGCAGCCAGGGCAGCCAGCTGTCGGGCTGATCCAGATAGATATCCAGGGTCCAGGGGGCCGGTGAGTCGAGCCGTTGGATATGAGAAAACAGGGGATACTGACGCAGGCGTTCCAGGCTTGCGATCACATCGGCCATGTCCAGCTCCCGGCCATGATGAAAACGAATGGCAGGACGTAAATAAAAGCGCCAGTGGAGATCGGATGTTTGCTGCCAGTGATGGGCGATATCGGCCTCGATTTCCCCCTTTTCCTCATTTATGCGCGTCAGGCCGCTAAAGATCTGGCGGGCAATATGGGTTTCCGAACGGCGCAGGGGCGAACCGGGTAACAGATTCAGCAGAGGGCGATAATAGAGGACGCGCAAAATATGTTTGCCCTGGCGGAAGCTCCGCCCCAGGTGGGCGCTGATCATCTGTCTGACCTGATCTTTATCCCCCACCAGCTGGACTAACTGATCGATACGATCCTGCTCCAGAAGATCTTCGGCACGCTGCTGCTGCAGCGCCAGCCCGGTGTAGCAGAAGGTCATCAGGGAACGTTTGCCCCGTCCGGCTTCGGCCTGCCAGGTGAGCCAGCCAGCCGCTTGCATTCTGTTGAGCAGGTTTCGCATATGGCGACGCGAACAGTGCAGCAAATCAGCCAGTTCGCCCAGGGTTGTTTCCTGTGGTTGTCCCTGGCAATTTTGCCACAGACGAATGAACTGCTGCTTCAGACGTGATGACGACATAAAAGAGGAACTCCCTGATAAAGGTGCTCTGTTTTTCTTACCCCATTTTAGAGGCAATCTTTCCTGTATTGGAAGAGCGGGAGGCATTCAGTAATGAATGGCGCTCTGACATGGACTGGCAGCGATGTCTGTCCCTTCTGAGTAGTGTGTTACGATTTCGCCAGCAGGGTTATTCTGCTGGTTTTTTTTACGTTGTAGGTTTGGGTCGGGGTTCCATTGTTCCCGTTTCTCCCGTTGTTCTGTCAGGGATAAGGCATGAAATCTTTGTTATCGTTCTCGCGCCGTTTCAATCCGGTCTTTTTGGCTTTTATGGTGACCGCCTTTATCCTCGGCGTGGCCGGTGCGCTGCAGGCGCCGACGCTGAGCCTGTTTTTATCGCGAGAAGTACAGGTGCCACCGCTGTGGGTCGGGCTGTTTTTTACCATCAATGCCATCGCCGGCATTGTGGTCAGCATGATGATCGCAAAGCGCTCCGACAGCGTTGGCGATCGGCGGAATATCATCTTAGTGTGCTGTATCCTTGCCCTGGCAAACGCCATACTGTTCGCGTTTACCCGCCATTACCTGACGCTGATAACGCTGGGCGTGCTGTTATCGTCGCTGGCGAACGTCGCCATGCCGCAGCTCTTTGCGCTGGCGCGAGAATATGCCGACAGTTCCTCGCGCGAAGTGGTGATGTTCAGTTCCATTATGCGCGCTCAGGTGTCGCTGGCGTGGGTGATTGGGCCACCGCTGTCGTTTGCGCTGGCGCTGAATTTTGGTTTCGTTACGCTGTTCAGCGTGGCGGCCGGCTTGTTTTTTCTCTGTTTCCTGCTGATCTGGTTTACCGTGCCCTCGGTGCCGCGTGCGGCTTCCCTGATGCAGTCGGGCGGGATCCCCCTGAGCGGCTGGCGGATTCGTGACGTGCGCATTTTGTTTGCCGCATCAACGCTGATGTGGACCTGTAACACCATGTACATTATCGATATGCCGCTGTGGATCAGCAACGATTTGGGCCTGCCCGAAAAGCTTGCCGGTCTCTTAATGGGCACGGCCGCCGGGTTGGAAATCCCGGTCATGATCCTGGCCGGTTTCTATGCCAAACGTTGGGGTAAGCGAAAGATGATGGTGGGCGCGGTGGCCTCCGCCGTTGTGTTTTACAGCGGCCTGATTCTGTTTCACAGTCACCTGGCGCTGCTGGTCCTGCAGGTGTTCAACGCTCTGTTTATCGGCGTTGTCGCGGGCATTGGAATGTTGTGGTTTCAGGATCTGATGCCGGGGCGGGCAGGCGCAGCCACAACCCTGTTTACCAACAGCATTTCGACCGGCATTATTTTGGCGGGGTTATTTCAGGGCATACTGGTTGAACATTTTGGTCACGGCAGCGTGTACTGGGTGATCGCCGCGATTGCTTTACTGACGCTGGGAATGATACGCAACGTTAAAGACGTTTAATAAGCACGTTCCCCCGGCAGAACAGTGCCGGGGGAACGGTGCTTTAGAGCACAATCCGCTTAATATCGCCAATGATAAAGATATAGGCGACTAAGCCAATCACCGCAGTGATACCGATATACACGAGCGCATAAAAAAAGCTGCTTGTCATTGAAATGATAATGCCGATAATCAGGGGCGCTAAAATCGAAGCCATATTGGCGCAAAAGTTAAATATACCACCAGTGAGTCCTGCCATAGAAGCCGGGGCAATATCTGCGATTATTGTCCAGCCCAGACCGACCATGCCTTGTCCAAAAAAGGCAATGGACATAACGATGATAACGGCGCTGTCTGAACTCATCCAGTTAGCCGCAATAATCGTGCCGGAAAGCACCAGGCCGCTAATAACCGGAAGTTTTCGGCTCAGATTAATAGATCCTGTTGCATTCAACAGTTTATCTGAGAGCCACCCGCCAAAGAAAACGCCTACAGCGGCAGCCATAAATGGCCATACAGAAAAAAAGCCCACCTGAAGCCATTCCAGTTGCCGTTCTTTCGCTAAATAGGTGGGAAACCATGTCAGAAAAAACACCAGGGTCGTATTTCCAGCGAATTGTCCGAGACTGGCGCCAATAATTTGCCGGCAGCAGAGTAAACGTTTGGCATCGGGCCAATTAAAGGGCGTGTTTTTTAATGTTTCAATGGGTTCATTATTGATAATGTAATCAATTTCTTCCTGATTGGCTTTTTGGGATGCTTCAGGCTCATGGTAAAGTCGCCACCAAATAAACGTGAACAGAATACCGGCTCCGCCGGTAATAAAAAAAAGGCTGCGCCAGCCGTGATACTCCAGAATGAGATAGAGTAAGGGCGAGAAAGCCGCCAGACCAATATATTCCCCGACGGTATAGGTTGCGGTGGCGCGGGCACGTTCATGACGCGGGAACCATTTTGCCACTACGCGACTGTTAACCGGAAAACAGGGTGCTTCGCTCAATCCCAGTCCCAGTCTCAGGAAGATCAAAGACTTGAGCCCAAGAGTAAATGTTTGCAGTAGAGTGAAAATCGACCAAAACAGCACGGAAAGGGCGTAGGTCAGTTTGTTACCAAAGCGATCTAAAAACATCCCTCCGGGGATTTGTGCCAGCGTATACGTCCAGGCGAAGGCAGAAAAAGCCACGCCCATCATAGCGGGATCGATTTCAAGTTCGCGGGTGATTTTTGGCGCAACGATGCCTAAAATTGTCCGATCAAGATAGTTAATCATTGTGCCAGCGGATATTAATAGCAGAATGATTATTCTGACTTTCGTGGGTTTATTTTTCGGCGTGCGCCTGCCAGCGTGTTCCTCATTGTATAACTTTTCCATGATGTATCCCTGAAGTTTAAACTATTTTTTGATGTTTTTTTTACATTGAAAAATAGTCTGATATTGCTAATTTTTTTGTTTCTTTATAGCATTTTTTAAGCGTCATTAATTTTGACCTGAGTACATAATTAGTCCTTTTAACGGTGATAAAGTAGCGATAGCAGATTTACTTTTCATTCAAAGGCAAATGCCATGAACCTCAAGCAACTTTATTATTTTAAACGCCTGTCAGAAACGGAGCATTACACGGAAGCGGCATCCAGTCTTTTTATCACCCAGCCCTCTCTTAGCCATGCTATCGCTGAGTTAGAAAAGGAGTTAGGCGTTTCACTCTTTTTCCGTCAGGGCAGAAATGTAAGGATTAGTGAAAGTGGGAAATGTTTTTTACCCTATGTTGAGACAGCACTGTCGGCACTGGAAAATGGCAGGGAGAGGCTAAAAAACAATCACCTTCTGTGCCGGGAAAATATCCGAATTGGATTTATCTATACAATGGGGGAATATGTTATTCCGCAAATTATCAACAATTACTCCCAACACTTTCGTCATAATGATGTGACATTCTCTTTTAAACAGGGGACGTCAGTTGCGTTGTTGCAGTCACTCAAAGCGGATAAGGTTGATATGGTCATCTGTTCGCGGATTGGCGACGATCCTGATATTGAATTTATCCCGGTTATTGAACAAGAATTAGTGGTAGTGACAGCGAAAGATCATCCGTTAGCGCGTCTTCACGAAAGCGACGTTGATTTAGCGGAAACTATCCATTATCCCTATGTCTATTTTTCAGAAAGTAGTGGGCTACGTCCGTTTATTGACGACATCTTTCACCAGCAAACGCTGTCACCGGATATTGCCTGTTATGTGGAAGAGGATTTAGCAATGGCCGGGTTGGTCAGTATCGGCTATGGTATTGCCATCATGCCAAGAATTGCGGCGCTCACGCACTACAATCTCCATATCCTGACGATCAAAAATTCGCTTCCACCGCGTTATATTTGTCTGGCGACAATTAAAACAAAAATGCTTTCACCGGCGGCGCTGAGGCTAAAAAACTTTATTATTACTCACAGTGATGTCGCCAGGAAACATGCCCAAAGCTCGGCTTTGGGCATGTCCGCCGCTAGGAAAGCATCTCCATCATCTCCCGCAGTTGTGTAACGGCGATTTGCCCTGGTGCCGAGGACTGGCCCAGGGTGCCAAACGTCATTGCGGAACCGAACAGGCGTCCGGTGACCCGACTGACTCCGCCCATTTTTCCCATCGACATCGTGATAAGCGGCCGCGTTGCGTAGTGCTCTTTCATTAACAGGGTCGCAGACAGCAGCGTCAGCACATCCTGAGGTGTTTGAGGCATTACGGCAATCTTGGGCAGGTCTGCACCTAAATCCTGCATGCGACGTAACCGGTAAATGATCTCTTCCTTCGCGGGCGTTTGGTGAAAGTCATGATTACTCATAATGACCTTAACACCTGCGTTATGCGCCTCGCTTACCAGCGAACGGATGCGTGACTCATCGTTAAACAACTCAATATCAATCACATCAGCCAGCCCGCTTAAGGCGGCCGCGTGGTTGAGCGCGAAGTATTGGTCATCACTGATGTCCATTTCGCCACCTTCTTTTTTACTGCGGAAGGTAAAGAGCAGCGGCGTTTCCCCAAGTTGCTGACGAATGTCGGCCAGCGCCAGCAAGACTTGCTTCTCGTCTTTACCCTCGATGAAGTGGTCGACGCGCCATTCGATAATGTCTGCCTGTGCGGAAGTCAGTAACTGTGCTCTGGCCTGAAGCTCCTCGCGAGTGCGGCCTGTCAAGGGCACACAAAGCCGCGTTTGCCCTGCCTGAAAGACGATTTTTTTAACCCTAACCGTTTGAGTCATAGTCATTCCTGTTTTAACTGTTCAACTAGCCGCTGTAGCGGACTGACGGCGTGTTTCCGCACAATGACGTTGAAATTGGCGGGAAGCGATATAAAGCGCAAGGATAAAACCTGTCACCGCAATAATCAGATCAAACCACATGATGCTGGCGATACTGGTTCGTGAGAGATGCGCTGTAAATAAAGGGATGGTAAAGCTGGCCAGACTGCCGGCGGTATAAAACACGCCTGTCGCAAAGCCTTTCGCTTGTGGAAAACTCATCGCCATAATCGTTGCACCCAGTTGCATAACGCCGCCCGCGGCCGCAAACCCAAATACGAACGCAAAACCGGTAACAATCAGTGGCGTTGGATAGAGGCAGACGATCAGCAGTGAGAGGGCCGACAGGAACGTGTAAAAGACCATCGCGATGGCTGAGCTCAACACTTTTTTCACCATGACCGCAGTGACGAATACGCAGGTCAGCGATCCTGCCGTGTAGATACTGAGTAACTTCACCGATGCGGTGTAGGGCATGCCCGCGACAAACTGCCCATACTGTGCCAGCCATTGGCTCACCAGATAAAACGTCGCCATGCTGATATAGCCGTAAAAGGTGAACACAACCATATCCAGCTGATACAGACGACTACGCGGTGGCGCGGTCACGCTGGCTGATGTTTCCGAGACTTTCTGTACCCGGTGATCGGGAAACGGCATTTTGATCAGGTAGATTCCGCTCATCGTCATTAAGGCTGCTGCCAGCACGAATGACCAACCAAACCACAAATCCGCCCAGATAAGCAGGCTAATGATAAACGGCAATAAAAATTGTCCGGCGGAGACAAACGCTTTTATCAGCACGTTAGCGCGGCTGGCGGAGTCCGGAAAGGCCTCCATCAGCGCCGGATAGGTAGCAGAATCAAGGAAACTGTTAGCCATTCCTGCCAGCACGCCAAAGAAATAGGCCGTGTAAATATCCCGGGTAAACAGGATACCGATGAAAAAGGCCACGTAACTGATGATGCCAAAATAGACAAAAGGCTTTCGGCCAAAACGATCCGACAGAAAACCGGTAACGATGGTAATCAGTTTGCCAATGCCCAGTGAGGAAATCACAATCGATACGCCCGCCGCATCGGTATTCCATTGTGCCTGCAGGTTAGCCATGTTGAGAGTGATGACCAGCACGCCCATGCCATGAATGAGGTAATTGAGATACAGCCCGGCGGCGGTGGGAATATACTTGTTTTTCATCTCAGCCATCCTCAAAAAAGGATGTTTTTGATGTGATCAACCGGCATCGGTTTTCCCGTCCAGATTTCGAACGCGCTTGCGCCTTGCCACAGCATCATGCCGAGACCGTTAATAATACGGCAGCCTTTTTTCTCGGCCGTCTCAAGCAAATGTGTTTTACGTGGGATATAGACCACATCGGAGACAATAAGCTCAGGACGCAGGAAGCTCTCGTCGGGAAGCAGCATCTGTCCTTCAAAGGGTTTCATGCCGACGCCGGTCGCATTGGTCAGAATAACGCTGTCGTTAATTTCAGCACGCAAACGATCGTGGTCGTCGAGGTCAAAAAGGTGAATCTCACAGTCAGTATGGGCGCGAATCTTCGCGACGGTTTCCTGGGCATTTGCAAAGAATTTATCGCGTTGGTTAAAGACCGAGATCGCCTTAACGCCATCCAGGGCGGCCTGAACGCAAATGGCCGTTGCCGCACCGCCCGCGCCCAGAATCGTCATCTTTTTGCCCAGAATATCGATGCCCTCTTCAGCGAGGGCGCGCATATAACCTGTCCCATCCGTGATGTGCCCGGTCAGCACGCCGTTATCATTGACGACGGTATTCACCGCGCCCACAAGCTGTGCTGCGGGAGACAACGTATCCAGATAGCGGCAAACCTCCGTCTTATTGGGCATGGAAACATTGCATCCGCGCAGCTTCAGTGCACGAAAACCCTGCACCACCTTCTCCAGTTCCGCAGTGCCGACCTCAAAAGCCAGATAAACATAGTCCAGCCCAAGGTGCGCGAAGGCTTCGTTGTGCATGGTTGGCGACATGCTGTGGCGAATGGGGGTGGCGATCAGCCCAATCAGCTCGGTATGCCCGGTAATACGTTCTGCCATGATAGTGTCCTCAGTAAGTTAAAAGTGGAATGCTTGTCGCTTCGTGGCTGCCCAGTGCGCCAGTCTCTTCCAGGGCATCCAGTACGTTGCGTCCTTCGCGTACACCATCAATAATTCGCCGGGCTTTCAGGCTGTCGCCGATGTTCATTATTTTGATATGTCTGGCGGTGGCCCAGCGCTCAACGGCCTCGAAACCGCTGCGGTTGGGGCACATCCCCAGACAGATAAAGCCGTAGTCGAAGGCGATGTCGAAGGTGTGGTGGGCGTTTTTAACGCGGAAGCGATCGGGTTTGACCTCAATGAGCTGCGTGTCCATGTGTTGTTCTACCTGGTGCTGTTCAAGCAGCGCTAACATGGCACTCTTTGTGATGATGTCGAGGTCGCGTCCTGGTGAATTCTGCATTTCAATCAGTACTGCTTCAGCGCCCCGGGTGGCAAAATACTCGATGACATCGAGTCCAACGGCACCGCCGCCGACCACGGCGATACGTTTGCCTTGCAGCGCGCTGAATGTATCCAGGTGTTGAATCATGCCCGTAATCGTGAACACGACGCTGCCGGGGCGGTCGATCGTCTCATGTAATCCCGCAATGGGCGGCAGCAGGGGGACAGAGCCCGTGGCATTAACAATTAAGTCGGGACGCAGAACCTCAAGCTGCTCGGGCTGAACCTGTTGTCCCAGATGCAGTTGCAAATTCTCCAGCCGGGCCATACGGTTGCGCAGGAATTGCGGAAAATCGGCAATACGTTTTTTTTCGGGTAATCGTGCGATCTCGACAGCCAGCCCACCGATATGGTTTTTGGCTTCGAACAGCCAGGTCTTGCACCCTACCTCTGCGGCGGTGCAGGCGGCTTCGATGCCTGCCGTGCCAGCCCCGATCACGACGACACGCGTCGGTCGCTTGACCTGGCGCTGCTTATAAGCGTCGCCATGGATGATATCGGGGTTAATTGAGCAGCGAAGGGGAAGAGAGCGGGCGATGCGATGGTCGGCGCATCCAATATTGCATGAGATACACTTACGCATCGTCTCCTCATGCCCACTCTGTACCTTTTGTACCCAATCCGGTTCAGCAATCAACCCACGACCAATAGCGATCAGGTCCGCGTCACCCTGAGCAAGAATGTCTTCAGCAAGTTGCGGGGTGCGAATATTGCCTGCGACAACGGTGGGCTTATTAAATCTGGTGCGAACGGCACGTGACAGATAGCGTTTCCAGCCATCCTCTTGAGACATTTGGTCTATCTGTAAATACAGGTTGTCATTCTGCGCCGCTGACACATTGATGATGTCGACCTTTTCCTGACAACGTTCAAGAATGTGTAGCGAATCTTCCAGCGTGTTTCCGCCTTGTAAGAAATCATCCGCGCTGATACGCAGGCTGATGGGAAACATCGGTCCCACGCAGGCCCGAACTTTGTCGACAATCAGGGTTAAAAAGCGCGACCGATTCTCGATATTGCCACCAAATTCATCAGTACGCTGATTAAACAGTGGAGATAAAAACTGACTGATTAAATAAGAGTGACCGGCATGAATCTCTACGCAGTCAAAATTGGCGCGTCTGACGCGTTCTGCTGCGTCGCCAAATTTGTCAACCGCCCGATATATTTCCTCATGTGTCATCGGACGGGGAATATTACCATTCTTTTTGGAGGGGACCGCGGAGGCGGAAATGGGCATTTCCCCATTGAGGCGATAGGCATAGGCTGATGCACCGGCGTGGTTTAACTGGATGGCGACACAGGTTCCATGTTTATGCAACGTCTCGGTAAGTTTGTATAAGCCAGGAATATACTGATCATTATCAATGCGCAGTTGTGTGGTGCCGTTCGACGCGAAGGGAAAATCCACACAAATATTCTCAATCGTAATGAGCCCAGTGCCGCCCCTGGCGCGAAGTGAATAGTAATCAAGCTGTTCCTGAGACACTTCGCCATTCAGACTGGCCAGGTTGGTGCCCATTGGCGGCATGATGACACGGTTTTTTAATGTCATTCCGTTGATTGTGAGCGGGGTAAACAGGTGAGGATAAGCGTGCATACAGAGTCTCCACAAAAGATCCGACAGCCAGGCTGAGACGATCTCGATGTGTTTTGCGTTAATCTTTATCTGTGGCGATGATAGCGAGGGGGAATGAGCGGAAATAATGCTTTTTTTTCTACAAGCTATAGGTGAGCTCTATGGAGTTAACGATCAAATAACATAAAAATGAAAATGATATTAATTAAATCAGCAAGCCATTTACGTCTTGTGAAAAAAGAGAAGGGAAAGTTGAGAGGAAAATGATGCGAGTCAAAATATCAACGTTGTTGCTGAATAAATAACAGGAGTTCTGCAATAAAATAAATCGCGATTAATTGTTTTAGCGCAGTTTTTGCCAGATGAAAAAAAGCCCGAACGGCAGAGCCGAACGGGCTGGTTACATTATTTACGCGTTAACGCATAAAGGCAGGCTGGTTACTTTCGTAAGCCGAGATCGCGCTTTCGTGCTGCAGCGTCAGGCCGATACTGTCCAGCCCGTTCAGCATGCAGTGACGACGAAAGTCATCAATCTTAAAGCTGTAGGTGTTGTTGCCCGCTTTCACGACCTGCGCTTCCAGATCCACTTCGAAGCGGATACCCGGATGCGCATTCACCAGCGTAAACAGCTCCTCCACCTGCTCATCGCTCAGCGTAACCGGCAGCAACTGGTTGTTGAAGCTGTTGCCATAGAAAATATCGGCAAAGCTGGGCGCAATCACCACTTTAAAGCCGTAATCGGTCAGTGCCCAAGGCGCATGCTCACGTGACGAACCACAACCAAAGTTTTCCCGCGTCAGCAGGATAGAAGCACCTTTATACTCCGGAAAGTTGAGAACGAAGTCCGGATTGGGTTCCAGGCCGTGATCGTCCAGGAAACGCCAGTCATTGAACAGGTGGGCGCCAAAGCCTACGCGGGTGACTTTCTGCAAAAACTGCTTTGGAATGATGGCATCGGTATCGACGTTAGCGGCGTCCAGTGGAACCACCAAACCAGTATGTTGGGTAAATTTTTCTGCCATGATGGTGTCCTTATGTCAGGCTGCGAATGTCGGCGAAATGGCCATTAACGGCGGCAGCGGCGGCCATTGCCGGGCTAACCAAATGCGTCCGTCCGCCACGGCCCTGGCGGCCTTCGAAGTTACGGTTACTGGTTGAGGCACAGCGCTCGCCGGGGTTCAGACGGTCGTTGTTCATGGCCAGACACATTGAGCAGCCGGGCAGGCGCCACTCAAATCCTGCTTCAATAAAGATCTTATCCAGCCCTTCCGCTTCGGCCTGTGCTTTAACCGGGCCTGAACCCGGCACCACCAGTGCCTGAACGCCAGGCGCGACCTTACGCCCTTTGGCAATCGCGGCGGCGGCACGCAGATCTTCAATGCGTGAGTTTGTGCAGGAGCCAATAAAGACTTTATCAATGCTGACATCGGTCAGTTTGATGCCGGGTTGCAGATTCATGTAAGCCAGCGCTTTCTCCGCAGAGGCACGCTCGACCGGATCGGCAAACGAAGCCGGATCGGGAATCTGCGCATCCACCGCGATCACCTGGCCGGGGTTGGTTCCCCAGGTCACCTGCGGTGCAATCTCTTCCGCATGCAGCGTCACCACGCGGTCAAACTTAGCGCCTGGGTCGGACTTCAGCGTGCCCCAGTACTCAACGGCCTGCTCCCATTTTTCACCTTGAGGTGAAAACTGGCGACCTTTCAGGTAAGCGAAGGTGGTCTCATCCGGGGCGACCAGACCGGCTTTTGCGCCCATCTCGATAGCCATGTTGCACAGCGTCATGCGGCCTTCCATGCTCAACGCTTCAATCGCCGAGCCACAGAATTCAACAACGTGGCCGGTACCACCTGCGCTGCCGGTTTTACCAATAATCGCCAGTACGATATCTTTCGCCGTAATGCCCGGCGCAACCGTACCTGTCACTTCAATCTTCATGGTTTTGGCACGGCCCTGTTTCAGGGTTTGCGTGGCAAAAACATGCTCAACCTCTGACGTACCAATACCAAAGGCCAGTGAACCAAAGGCACCGTGCGTCGCCGTATGGGAATCGCCGCAGACAATGGTCATGCCGGGCAACGTCATGCCTTGCTCTGGCCCAATCACATGCACGATGCCCTGGAACGGGTGATTCAGGTCATACAACTGCACGCCGAATTCGGCACAGTTTTTCATCAGTTCCTGCATCTGAATACGCGCCATTTCGCCCGAAGCATTAATATCTTTGGTCTGGGTGGACACGTTGTGATCCATGGTGGCAAACGTCTTTGAAGGCTGACGAACTTTACGACCGTGGGCACGCAAGCCATCAAAGGCCTGTGGCGAAGTCACCTCATGAATCAGATGACGATCGATATAGAGCAACGGTGTTTCATTCGGCGCTTCGTGAACGACATGTGCATCAAATAACTTCTGGTATAAGGTTTTCATTTTATTATTTTTCCTCGGCGATAAAGCGGGCAATGATGCTGCCCATCTCATCTGTGCTGATCGCAGGGCCGTCACCGGCCAGGTCTTTGGTGCGATAGCCTTCCGCTAACGCCCGGCTAATGGCGCGCTCAATAGCGGCGGCGGCGTCATCGGCATTCAGGCTGTAGCGCAGCAGCAGCGACAGTGACAGGATCTGGGCAATGGGATTAGCAATATTTTGCCCGGCGATATCCGGCGCCGAGCCGCCAGCCGGTTCATACAGGCCAAAACCGTCTTCGCTCAGGCTGGCGGACGGCAACATGCCCATTGAGCCGGTGATCATCGCGCACTCGTCTGACAAAATGTCGCCAAACAGGTTAGAGCACAGCAGCACGTCGAACTGAGAAGGATCTTTGATCAACTGCATGGTGGCGTTGTCGATGTACATGTGGCTCAGCTGAACATCGGGATAATCTTTCGCGATCTCGTTCACGATTTCCCGCCACATAACGGATGTTTGCAGCACGTTAGCTTTATCGACAGAGGTGACTTTATTACGGCGCTTGCGAGCGGACTCGAAAGCCTGACGCGCAATGCGTTCGATTTCAAAACGATGATAGACTTCGGTATCAAAAGCGCGCTCGTGCGGGCCGCTGCCTTCGCGTCCTTTCGGCTGACCAAAATAAATGCCGCCGGTCAGTTCACGTACGCACAGGATATCGAAACCGCGTGCTGCGATATCGCTGCGCAAGGGACAAAATGCTTCCAGGCCGCTGTAGAGCGCCGCAGGACGCAGGTTGCTGAACAGCTTAAAGTGTTTACGCAGCGGCAACAGCGCCCCGCGCTCGGGTTGAGAGGCCGGGGGCAGGTGCTCCCACTTAGGGCCACCTACCGATCCAAACAGGATTGCGTTGGCCTGTTCGCAGCCTGCAACGGTAGCCGGTGGCAAGGGTTCGCCGTGACGGTCAATGGCGATACCACCGACGTCGTACTCACTGGTGGTAATACGCAGGTTAAAACGCTGACGAATCGCATCCAATACTTTGATAGCCTGGGCCATCACTTCCGGGCCGATTCCGTCGCCCGCCAGTACTGCGATATGTGAAGAGTTTGACATGATTACACCGTTTCCTTCTGATCTTTAGACTTGCGCTGTAACTCTTTCTCGACCTGTTTGGCTCGCCAGATGTTGTTTAATGCGTTCACCATCGCTTTGGCAGAAGACTCGACGATATCCGTCGCCAGACCGACGCCGTGGAACTTACGATTGTTATAGCCCACCACGATATCAACCTGACCCAGCGCATTCTCGCCGTGGCCTTTTGCCGTCAGCTTGTAATTAACCAGCTCTGCGTTGAACTGGGTAATTCGGTTAATGGCCTGATAAACCGCATCAACCGGACCGTTACCGGTCGCCGCTTCTGATTTCGTTTGTTCGCCGCAGCCCAGATTCACCGACGCGGTGGCCGTGATACTGGAGCCTGACTGCACATTGAAATCATTCAGTTGGAAAAATTCAGGCTCTTCGTTTTGTTTATTAATGAAAGCCAGCGCTTCCAGGTCGTAATCAAACACCTGACCTTTCTTGTCCGCCAGTTTCAGGAAAGCGTCATACAGGGAGTCCAGATTGTATTCGCTTTCTGTGTAGCCCATCTCTTCCATACGATGTTTTACCGCTGCGCGGCCGGAACGGGATGTCAGATTAAGCTGAATTTTGTGCAGGCCAATGGATTCTGGAGTCAGGATTTCATAGTTTTCACGGTTTTTAATGACGCCGTCCTGATGAATGCCCGAAGAGTGGGCAAAGGCGTTAGAACCGACCACCGCTTTATTAGCCGGGATTGGCATGTTGCAGATCTGACTAATCATCTGGCTGGTACGATAAATTTCCTGATGGTGAATGTTGGTGTGAACATTCATGATCTGCTGACGGGTTTTAATCGCCATGATCACTTCTTCCAGTGCGCAGTTACCGGCGCGCTCACCTAACCCGTTCAGCGTACCCTCCACCTGACGCGCGCCAGCCTGCACGGCAGCAATCGCGTTGCCGGTCGCCATACCTAAATCATCATGGGTATGAACAGACAGGATGGCTTTATCGATGTTTGGCACGCGGTGAATTAACTGGCTGATAATGTTGGCGTACTCGTTTGGCAAGGTGTAGCCAACGGTATCCGGAATGTTAATGGTGGTGGCACCGGCATTAATTGCGGCTTCGACCATGCGGCACAGGTCGTCAATCGGTGTACGGCCACCGTCTTCGCAGGAAAACTCCACATCGTCCGTGTAGTTACGGGCGCGTTTCACCATGCGCACCGCACGTTCAATCACTTCAGGCAGGGTGCTGCGCAGCTTGGTGGCAATGTGCATGGGTGAGGTGGCAATAAAAGTATGGATACGGAAGGCCTCGGCGACGCGTAAAGACTCGTAGGCGGCATCAATATCTTGTTCAACACAGCGTGCCAGGCCGCAAACCCGGCTGTTTTTAATCGTGCGTGCAATGGTTTGCACGGATTCAAAATCACCCGGTGAGGACACAGGGAAACCGACTTCCATAACATCAACGCCCATACGTTCCAGCGCTAACGCAATTTGCAGTTTTTCTTTCACACTCAGGCTGGCTTGTAATGCCTGTTCACCATCACGCAGAGTGGTATCGAAAATAATAACTTGCTGGCTCATCGTGTTCATCCTTTTGCGTTTCTTGCCTTGCAACGAGCATAAAAAAACCCGCGACAGGCGCGGGTTTTTAACTTTTAGCAGGTTCGAATCAGTGTTTGATTTCGCCCACAAGTCTACCGCGCAGATAAGTTGCGTTTAGTAGTAGACCTGATAGACGGAAAGAACGTGACATGTTTCAAACCTCGTGAATTTTTTGCTGCCTCTATTGGTACTGGAATCGCCAATCAATGTCAACCATAAGCGAAGGGTTATTTTTTGTCACAGTAAAGAAAAATGTTCTGACATTTAACGCCTGCGCAGAGTATTAAACGAGACCCTTTGCACGCGCGGCGTTTAGTGCCGACGATCCGGGCCTGAAGGGCTGCGGTGATGGAGTAATGCAATGAAATATAATGATAATTTACTGTCATGGCATCATTTTACCCAGGCGGTTTTGTTTAAAGGCAGCATAATCGAATGTGCATGACGCGTTTATAAGAGACTTACGCCATAAAAGTGCCCGACCAAAACACGGCTGCCTGAAGGCCTGCATCATATGTTTTTTTTATTTCTTAGATACGGCTGGAAAAAATATCAATCCCAGCATTTTCCTCTGCTATTAACAGACGTATTTAGTTTAATAATCGTAAGCCAAAGTTGGCGAGCAGAGCCTTTGTATCCTACGCCCTTTAATAAAAGGCGTTTGGCGTTTGCCAGCCCGTTTTTCTGCGGTTATGGTAATCGACCTACTCTTAGAAAAAATAACCCAGCAGAATTCTCTGTATCGGGACAGCAGAAATGAATTCTGCTGTCTTTGCAAAAACATAAGGTTTTGATCTTAATTGGCGAATAGCAGGGCAGGATGCATGTGGCTAGCGGGAAAGCAGTCGTCAGTAGATTCAGTTCCTCAAGCCGGGAGGCAGAAAATGGAGATGTTGTCAGGAGCCGAAATGGTCGTCCGGTCGTTAATCGATCAGGGTGTTAAGCAGGTATTCGGTTATCCGGGTGGCGCAGTGCTCGACATTTACGATGCGCTGCAGACCGTCGGCGGTATTGATCACGTTCTGGTTCGTCACGAGCAGGGCGCCGTGCATATGGCCGATGGCCTGGCTCGCGCAACCGGCGAAGTGGGCGTGGTGCTGGTAACGTCGGGTCCGGGCGCAACCAATGCGATCACCGGTATTGCGACGGCCTATATGGATTCTATTCCGTTGGTTATTCTGTCAGGTCAGGTGCCTTCATCCCTGATCGGCTACGACGCCTTCCAGGAATGTGACATGGTGGGTATTTCCCGTCCGGTGGTGAAACACAGTTTCCTGGTGAAAAATACCGAAGAGATCCCGACGGTACTGAAAAAAGCCTTCTGGCTGGCATCCACGGGGCGTCCTGGACCGGTAGTTATCGATCTGCCAAAAGATATTCTCAACCCTGCCAATAAGCTGCCTTATCATTATCCGCAGGAAGTGAGCATGCGCTCCTATAATCCGACGATTCAGGGGCATAAGGGCCAGATCAAGCGTGCGTTAAACACGTTGCTGGCAGCGCATAAGCCGGTGATCTACGCCGGAGGCGGCGCGATTACCTCTTCGTGCGAAGCCGAACTGCTGCAGCTGGCCGAGCGCCTGAATATTCCGGTTACCACGTCATTGATGGGGCTGGGCGCGTTTCCCGGTAGTCATCGTCAGTGCGTAGGCATGCTTGGCATGCATGGCACCTACGAAGCAAATATGACCATGCACAATGCCGATTTGATCTTCGGGGTGGGCGTCCGTTTTGATGACCGCACCACGAACAATCTGGCGAAGTATTGCCCGAACGCTACCGTGATGCACATCGATATCGATCCTACTTCCATTTCAAAAACGGTGGCGGCCGATATTCCGATCGTTGGGGATGCCAAACAGACGTTACAGCAAATGCTCGAACTGCTTGACCAAAGCGAAGCGAAGCAGCAACTGGACAGTCTGCGCGACTGGTGGCAGTCGATTGAAACCTGGCGTGGTCGTCAATGCCTCGAATACGATCGCACCAGCGACAAAATCAAACCGCAGGCGGTTATCGAAACCATTTGTCGTCTCACCAACGGGGAGGCCTATGTGACCTCGGATGTGGGTCAGCATCAGATGTTCGCCGCCCTCTATTACACCTTCGATAAACCCCGTCGCTGGATCAACTCCGGTGGTCTCGGCACCATGGGCTTTGGCCTGCCTGCCGCACTGGGGGTGAAAATGGCCCTGCCTGACGAAACCGTCATCTGCGTTACGGGCGATGGCAGTATTCAGATGAACATCCAGGAGCTCTCTACCGCACTGCAGTACGATTTGCCGGTGTTGGTGCTGAACCTGAATAACCGTTTCCTGGGCATGGTGAAGCAGTGGCAGGATATGATCTATTCTGGCCGCCACTCTCAATCCTATATGGAATCGCTGCCTGATTTTGTTCGTCTGGCAGAAGCCTATGGCCACGTGGGTATTGCCATTAATCATCCCGCTGAGCTGGAAGAGAAGCTGGCCATGGCGCTGGAAACCCTGGCGACAGGACGGCTGGTCTTTGTTGACGTCAACGTTGACGGCAGCGAGCATGTTTACCCGATGCAGATTCGCGGTGGCAGTATGGACGAAATGTGGTTGAGCAAAACGGAGAGGACATAATTATGCGTCGCATTTTATCGGTTTTGCTGGAAAACGAATCCGGCGCATTGTCTCGCGTAGTGGGCCTGTTTTCACAACGCGGCTATAACATTGAGAGTCTCACCGTTGCGCCCACTGACGATCCTACGTTGTCACGCATGACGATTCAGACCGTGGGCGACCAGAAAGTGCTGGAGCAGATCGAGAAGCAACTGCACAAGCTGGTCGATGTACTGCGCGTCACGGAGTTGGGGCAGGGCGCTTATGTTGAACGTGAAATTATGCTGGTGAAAATTCAGGCAACGGGCTATGGCCGTGAAGAGGTAAAGCGCAGCGCCGAAATTTTCCGTGGACAGATCATTGACGTTACGCCTTCGCTTTACACGGTTCAGCTGGCAGGGACGAGCGACAAGCTGGATGCCTTTTTGAACACCGTCCGGGAAGTGGCGGAAATTGTTGAAGTAGCCCGCTCGGGGATTGTGGGCGTGTCTCGTGGTGAGCGCATTATGCGTTAATGACGCACTGGTAGCCTCAGCGAAATTTGCAACCCGGCGAAATGCCGGGTTTTTTCTTTTTAATGCGTAAGACAGCCAACCATCGGAAAAGCGGTTGCTACGCGCACTTTTCTGCTGTTAGATGTGCTAGAAAGGATGTCCATAGCTTATCTGCGGATTAACGATCAGCTTAAGCCTGTTTAATGGTGGGGTTACAGTGAAACTGGATGAAATTGCGCGTCTGGCGGGTGTATCGCGCACCACGGCCAGTTACGTTATTAATGGGAAAGCACGGCAGTATCGTGTCAGCGACAAAACCGTTGAGAAAGTCATGGCGGTGGTGCGCGAGCACAATTACCATCCCAATGCGGTAGCGGCAGGTCTGCGCGCCGGTCGCACGCGCTCGATTGGGCTGGTCATCCCCGATCTGGAAAATACCAGTTACACGCGTATTGCTAACTACCTTGAACGCCAGGCCCGCCAGCGCGGCTACCAGCTGTTGATCGCCTGTTCTGAAGATCAGCCCGATAACGAGATGCGCTGTATTGAACATCTGCTGCAACGCCAGGTTGATGCGATTATCGTTTCAACGTCGCTTCCGCCCGAGCACCCTTTTTATCAGCGCTGGATTAATCACCCGCTGCCGATTATTGCGCTGGACCGGGCGCTGGATCGCGAACACTTTACCAGCGTGGTGGGTGCCGATCAGGATGATGCCTTTGCGCTGGCTGCTGAATTGCGTCAGCTTAAAATCAGTAATGTGCTGTTTATGGGCGCGTTACCTGAATTGTCGGTCAGTTTTCTGCGCGAGCTGGGCTTCAGAGATGCCTGGAAAGAGGATGAGCGCCCGATAGATTACATTTACTGTAACAGTTTTGAACGCACTGCCTCCGCAGCCCTGTTCGAAACCTATCTGGAAAATCATCCAATGCCAGATGCGCTTTTCACCACTTCTTTTGGCCTGCTGCAGGGCGTTATGGATGTTACGCTGAAACGTAACGGCCGCTTACCGGCCGACCTGGCGATTGCCACCTTCGGCGATCATGAGCTGCTGGACTTTCTTGAATGTCCGGTCCTGTCTGTGGGTCAACGTCATCGTGATGTCGCCGAACGGGTGCTGGAATTAGTGTTGGCTTCTTTAGATGAACCCAGAAAACCCAAACCCGGTTTAACCCGAATTCGTCGTAATTTATTACGGCGGGGACAATTAAGCAGAATTTCTAAATAAAATCAGGGCAGCAATGCGTCTGCCCCTGACTATTACCTGCTGTTTTTAAACTCTTTCCTTACAAAGTAAAAAAGCGTCAGCGCTAATCATCTATGCTAACAAATTAACTTAACAGACCATTCTTGTTTACTTACAACTTAGCCGCTGTTTAAAACCCCCGTCCGCGCGCGTGCCGCTGTGCATCCTTTAAGAAATCCCCTAAAATGCGTCCCCTGTCTCAAAACGACGCGCCGCCGTTCGGCCGGAATAAGCGCGCTAATTTTAGCCATGCTGTTTCGGGGCAGGTTTTTTTATTCAGTTATTCATTAGTTTAATTTTGATTAATCATCTTTTGGCGTTTTGAAACCTTCCCAGCGTTAATTCCCGCCTCGGTAAATAATCATATTCACCTGCCGCTCCGGCTTGACAATGATTTCCTACGATCCTTAAACTCGTTTTGTGGTAAAAAGTGGGATAAAGTGGTGTTATTGGGTAATTGAGGGGTGAGACTGGCATGTTCCGTGGAGCAACGTTAGTCAATCTCGACAGCAAAGGACGCCTGGCGGTACCAACCCGCTATCGCAATTTGCTGAACGAGGAATCACAGGGGCAGATGGTGTGTACCATCGACCTCCACCAGCCATGCCTGTTGCTCTACACCTTGCCCGCCTGGGAAATCATTGAGAAGAAGCTGGCGAGTCTTTCCAGCATGAATCCTCTGGAGCGCCGCGTGCAGCGCTTGCTGTTGGGGCATGCCAGTGAATGTCAGATGGACAATGCGGGCCGCTTACTGGTGGCGAATACGCTTCGTCAGCATGCAAATTTAAGCAAAGAAGTGATGCTGGTTGGGCAGTTCAACAAGTTTGAACTGTGGGATGAACAGACCTGGTATCAACAAGTCAGGGAAGATATTGACGCAGAACAGTCAGCTCAGGCGCCTTTATCTGAGCGGTTGCAGGATTTATCGCTATAGCTATGCAGGAAAATTACAAACACACCACCGTGCTGTTGGATGAGGCGGTTAATGGCCTCAACATCAAGGAAGACGGAATCTACATCGACGGCACTTTTGGTCGTGGCGGTCACTCACGCTTAATTTTGGCGCAGCTTGGCGCCAGCGGAAAGCTCATCGCCATTGACCGTGACCCGCAAGCTATCAACGCGGCGGCTGAGATAAAGGATCCGCGCTTTTCCATTGTTCACGGCCCTTTTTCCGCCCTGGCGGACTACGTGGCAGAGCGTGAACTGGTTGGGCGCATCGACGGCATCTTGCTGGATCTGGGGGTTTCGTCCCCGCAGCTGGATGATGCTGAACGTGGCTTTTCTTTTATGCGCGACGGACCGCTGGATATGCGAATGGATCCAACGCGGGGCCACTCTGCCGCCGAATGGTTAATGCAGGCGGAAGAAGCCGATATCGCATTTGTGCTGAAAACGTATGGGGAAGAGCGTTTTGCAAAACGCATCGCCCGCGCCATCGTCGAGCGCAACCGTGAACAGCCAATGACGCGCACGAAAGAGCTGGCAGAGGTGATCGCCGCAGCCACGCCGATTAAAGACAAGTTTAAACATCCGGCCACCCGCAGCTTCCAGGCGATTCGGATCTGGATTAACAGCGAACTGGAAGAGATCGATACCGCCCTGAAAGGCGCGGTCGAGGTTCTGGCTCCACAAGGGCGTTTGTCCGTTATTAGCTTCCATTCGCTGGAAGACCGTTTAGTAAAACGCTTTATGCGCGATCAAAGTCGGGGGCCGCAGGTGCCGCGCGGACTGCCAATGACCGAACAGCAGCTCAATGCGCTGGGCGGTCGTCAGTTAACGTTACTGGGCAAGATGGTACCGGGTGACGCCGAGGTGAAAGAGAACCCCCGTGCGCGTAGTTCCGTTTTACGCATCGCGGAGAGAACCGACGCATGATCGGCAACGAAAGGCACAGCCTACCCGGCGTTATCGCCGGGGATATTTTGCGCAAAGGCAAAATTCCACTGCTGTTGCTGATTGCTGTACTGGTTTCTGCCGTGTTGGTGGTCACCACTACGCATAAAACGCGCCTGTTAACTGCCCAGCGAGAGCAGCTGGTGCTGGAGCGCGATGCGCTGGACATTGAATGGCGCAATTTGATTCTGGAAGAGAACGCCCTTGGCGATCACAGCCGCGTTGAGCGGATCGCCACCGAAAAGCTGCAGATGCAGCACGTTGATCCTTCGCAGGAAAACATCGTGGTGCAAAAATAAGGATCTGTTACTGCTAATGAACGGCGTAAAAAGAACGCTGAAGTTAAAAAAACCAGAAGATAAAGCCAGCTTTGTAAGCTGGCGTTTTGCGTTGTTATGCGGTTGCATTTTGCTGGCGTTAGGTGGGCTGCTGTCCCGGGTTGCGTGGCTGCAGGTGATCAATCCAGACAAGCTGGTTAAAGAGGGCGATTTACGCTCCTTACGCGTTCAGGCGGTGCCGACCGCGCGCGGGATGATCAGCGATCGCGGTGGCCGTCCGCTGGCGGTCAGCGTGCCGGTTAATGCGATCTGGGCCGATCCTAAAGAGCTGCACGATGCCGGTGGCGTCACGCTCGACAGCCGCTGGAAAGCGTTGTCAGATGCGCTTTCCATCCCGATCGATCAGCTGGCCGCGCGCGTAAATGCCAATCCCAAAGGGCGCTTTATTTATCTGGCGCGCCAGGTTAATCCCGCCATTGGGGAATATGTTAAAAAACTCAAGCTGCCGGGCATTCACCTGCGCGAAGAGTCCCGTCGCTACTATCCGGCGGGGCAGGTCACCTCACACCTCATCGGCTTTACCAATATTGATGGCGAAGGCATTGAAGGCATCGAAAAGAGCTTCGATAAATGGCTGACCGGCGAGCCGGGCGAGCGAACCGTACGTAAAGATCGCTATGGCCGTGTTATCGAAGATATCTCCTCTGTAGACAGCCGTGCCGCGCATAACCTGACGCTGAGCATCGACGAACGCCTGCAGGCGCTGGTCTACCGCGAACTTAATAACGCGGTGGCGTTTAACAAAGCGGAATCAGGCACGGCGGTGCTGGTGGACGTTAACACCGGTGAAGTGCTGGCGATGGCCAACAGTCCGGCATACAACCCGAATAATCTGAGCGACACGGCCAAAGACCTGATGCGTAACCGCGCCATCACCGACATTTTTGAACCCGGTTCAACGGTGAAGCCGATGGTAGTGATGACGGCGCTGCAACGTGGCGTGGTGAAAGAGAACAGCGTGCTGAATACCGTTCCCTACCGCGTCAACGGCCATGAAATCAAAGATGTCGCGCGTTATAACGAACTGACTTTGACAGGTGTTTTACAGAAATCGAGTAACGTCGGTGTTTCACGACTGGCGTTAGCGATGCCCTCCTCAGCACTGGTAGAAACTTACGCGCGCTTTGGGCTGGGCAAACCGACCAATTTGGGGCTGGTCGGGGAAAGTAGTGGCTTATACCCTAAAAAACAACGGTGGTCTGACATAGAGAGGGCCACCTTCTCTTTCGGCTACGGGCTAATGGTAACCCCGTTACAGTTAGCGCGAGTCTATGCAACCATTGGCAGCTTTGGCATTGCCCGTCCGCTGTCGATAACGAAAGTTGATCCGCCGGTAGGCGGAGAGCGCGTGTTTCCTGAGGCCCTCGTGAAAACCGTGGTCCACATGATGGAAAGCGTGGCGCTACCGGGCGGCGGCGGGGTAAAAGCCGCCATTAAAGGCTATCGCGTGGCGATCAAAACCGGTACGGCGAAAAAGGTCGGCCCGGATGGTCGTTACGTGAATAAATACATTGCGTATACCGCAGGCGTTGCGCCTGCCAGTCGCCCTCGTTTTGCGCTGGTGGTGGTCATTAACGATCCCCAGGCCGGTAAATATTATGGTGGTGCGGTTTCTGCACCGGTGTTCGGTGCCATCATGGGCGGCGTGCTGCGCACCATGAACATCGAACCGGATGCCCTGCCGACCAATGACAAAAACGAGTTGGTGACAAACAGAAGTGAGGAATCAAGTGACAGATCGTAACCTGCGCGACTTACTCGGACCGTGGGTGCCTGACGCACCTGCGCGCCCGTTGCGTGACATGACTCTGGACAGTCGCTTAGCGGCTGCAGGTGATCTGTTTGTTGCAATTGCAGGCCATCAGGTTGACGGACGCCGGTTTATTCCTCAGGCAATTGCGCAGGGCGTGGCGGCCGTTATCGCGGAAGCGGAAGGGGAAGCAAGCGACGGTGAAATTCGGGAGATGCACGGCGTACCGGTGATTTATCTGGCGCAACTGCATCAGCGTCTTTCTGCCCTGGCAGGCCGTTTTTACCAGCAGCCGGGCGAAAAGCAGAAACTGATTGGCGTGACCGGTACGAACGGCAAAACCACGACCACACAGCTGCTGGCGCAGTGGGCCAGCCTGCTGGGTGAAACCAGCGCGGTGATGGGGACCGTCGGCAATGGTCTGGTCGGGCAACTGGTCCCGGCCGAAAACACCACCGGTTCAGCGGTGGATGTGCAACATAACCTGGACGAACTGGTCAGGAAGGGCGCATCGCTGACGGCAATGGAAATTTCCTCGCACGGGCTGGTACAGCATCGGGTCGCAGCGCTGCCGTTTGCCGCTGCCGTCTTTACGAATCTCAGTCGCGACCATCTTGATTATCACGGTGACATGCAGCAGTACGAGTCCGCTAAATGGCTGCTGTTTTCCGAACATCAGGTCGGTGTGGCCATTATCAATGCTGACGATGAGGTCGGTCGCCGCTGGCTGGCAAACCTGCCAGACGCTGTGGCCGTCACGATGGAAAATAATCTGCAGCCCGGCTGTCATGGCCGTTGGCTTCGTGCGACTGACGTGAATTATCACGACAATGGTGCGCACATTCGTTTTGACTCCAGCTGGGGCGAGGGCGAAATGAACAGTCGCCTGATGGGCGCCTTCAACGTCAGCAATTTACTGCTGGCGCTGGCGACGCTGCTGGCGCTGGGCTACGCCCTGGACGATCTGCTGCGCGCAGCGGCAAGACTGCAGCCGGTGAACGGACGCATGGAGGTCTTTAGCGCCACCGGTAAACCCACCGTGGTAGTGGATTATGCCCATACGCCAGATGCATTAGAGAAAGCGCTCGAAGCGGCGCGGCTGCATTGCAAAGGCAAACTATGGTGCCTGTTTGGATGTGGCGGCGATCGTGATAAAGGTAAGCGCCCACTAATGGGAGCGATCGCTGAGCAATTTGCCGACATCGTGGTGGTGACAGATGATAACCCACGAAGCGAAGATCCGCAGGCCATCGTACAGGATATTCTGAGTGGGCTGCTTGACCCTGGCCGTGCCCGCGTGGTCGCCGGTCGGGCGCAGGCCGTGACCAGCACCATTATGCAGGCCCAGCCCGATGACATCGTACTGGTGGCTGGAAAAGGTCACGAAGACTACCAAATTATTGGCAATCAACGCCTGGATTACTCCGATCGTGCCACGGTCGCCACACTGCTAGGAGGCGTAGCATGATTCCGGTTTCATTGAGCACATTGGCAGAGATCGCCAGCGGCACCCTGCACGGCGATGACCTGGTTTTAAATGACGTCACGACGGATACCCGTAAGGTCACCGCAGGCAGCCTGTTTGTGGCCATCGTGGGCGAGCGTTTTGATGCCCACGACTTTGCAGAAGATGCCATCGCCAAGGGTGCCAAAGCCTTGCTGGTGAGTAAGCATTTACCTGTCTCAGTGCCTCAGGTGGTTGTAAAAGATACGCGTATCGCCTTTGGTAAGCTGGCAGCATGGGTGCGCCAGCAGGCCACTGCCCGCGTTGTCGCGCTGACCGGCTCATCCGGCAAAACGTCAGTGAAAGAGATGACCGCGTCCATTTTGCGTCAGTGCGGCGAAACGCTGCATACCGCCGGTAACCTGAATAACGATTTTGGCGTGCCCATGACCTTGCTGCGTCTCACGCCAGAACATCAGTATGCCGTCATTGAGCTTGGCGCCAATCATCAGGGCGAAATCGCTTACACCACTGACCTGGTTCGTCCGGAAGCGGCACTGGTCAATAATCTGGCCGCCGCGCACCTCGAAGGCTTCGGGTCGCTGGAAGGTGTAGCAAAAGCGAAGGGTGAAATTTTTTACGGCCTGCCTGCCAGGGGAACGGCCATTTTAAATGCTGACAGCAATGACTGGCCGCGCTGGCAGGAGAACCTGCACGGTAAAACGGTCTGGCGTTTCTCGCCTCAGGCCGCAGACTGTGACTTCGGTGCGCATGATATCCGCATTCGTCAGGATGGGACCCATTTTGTGATGCACACGCCCCGTGGAGAAGCCGACATCATTCTGCCGTTGCCCGGGCGGCACAATATCGCCAATGCGCTGGCCGCTGCTGCGCTCGCCCTGTCGGTCGATGCGCCGCTTAGCGCAGTTCAGGCGGGCTTGAAAAGACTTCAGTCCGTTCCCGGCCGCTTATTCCCTGTTCGCCTCTCTGAGCATCAACTCATTCTGGATGACAGCTATAACGCCAACGTCGGATCGATGGTTGCGGCGGCACAGGTGCTGTCTGAGATGCCGGGCTACCGTGTGATGGTCGTGGGCGATATGGCTGAATTAGGTGATGAAAGCGAAAAGTTTCATCGTGAAGTCGGGCTGGCGGCCAAAGCCGCAGGGCTGGATCGGGTGCTCAGCACCGGTCAGTTCAGCCACTTCCTGAGTGAAAGCAGTGGCGTTGGCGAACATTTCAGCGATAAAACTGCGCTGACTGAACGTTTACGCCAGCTGCTGTCCGAACACCAGGAAATGACCGTATTGATTAAGGGCTCGCGTAGTGCCGCCATGGAGCAGGTAGTACAGAGTTTACAGGAGAAAGGAACATGTTAGTTTGGCTGGCCGAGCATCTGGTCGCATTTTATTCCGGCTTCAACGTCTTTTCGTATCTGACGTTTCGCGCCATTGTCAGCCTGCTGACCGCACTGTTTATTTCACTGTGGATGGGCCCACGGCTGATTGCGTGGCTGCAAAAACTGCAAATCGGCCAGGTTGTGCGTAACGATGGTCCGGAGTCGCACTTTAGCAAGCGCGGTACGCCGACCATGGGCGGCATCATGATTTTGACGTCGATAACCCTGTCAGTATTGATGTGGGCTTATCCTTCCAACCCGTACGTCTGGTGCGTACTGGTGGTGCTGGTGGGCTTTGGCGTGATCGGTTTTGTCGACGATTACCGCAAAGTGGTCCGTAAAGACACGAAAGGGCTGATTGCGCGCTGGAAATATTTCTGGATGTCGGTGATCTCTCTGGGCGTCGCTTTTGCGCTTTACCTGGCCGGAAAAGATACCCCGGCGACCGAGCTGGTGGTGCCTTTCTTTAAAGATGTTATGCCACAGCTGGGCTTGTTTTACATCGTACTGGCTTACTTCGTCATCGTCGGCACCGGCAATGCCGTTAACCTCACCGATGGTCTGGACGGCCTGGCGATCATGCCGACCGTCTTTGTTGCGGCGGGCTTTGCGCTGGTTGCCTGGGCAACGGGTAACGTGAAATTCGCAGAATATCTGCATATTCCTTATCTGCGCCACGCTGGCGAACTGGTGATCGTCTGTACCGCTATCGTGGGGGCGGGCTTAGGGTTCCTCTGGTTCAACACCTATCCGGCCCAGGTGTTTATGGGGGATGTCGGATCGCTGGCGCTGGGCGGCGCACTGGGCACCATCGCCGTGCTGCTGCGTCAGGAATTTTTACTCGTGATCATGGGCGGCGTGTTTGTTGTTGAAACCCTGTCGGTGATCCTGCAAGTGGGATCGTTCAAGCTCCGCGGGCAACGCATTTTCCGTATGGCGCCGATTCACCACCACTATGAACTTAAAGGCTGGCCGGAGCCGCGCGTGATTGTGCGCTTCTGGATTATTTCGCTCATGCTGGTGCTGATTGGCCTGGCGACGCTGAAGGTACGTTAATCATGGCTGACTATCGCGGGAGAAAAGTTGTCATCATCGGACTGGGCCTGACCGGACTGTCCTGTGTTGATTTCTTTGTAGCGCAGGGCGTAACGCCACGCGTGATGGATACCCGTATGTCACCGCCCGGGCTGGACAAGCTGCCTGAGCAGGTGGAGCGCTATGTGGGCGGGATCAACAGCGACTGGCTGTTGGCTGCCGACCTGATTGTTGCCAGCCCCGGTATTGCGCTGGCACATCCGGCGCTGTGCGAAGCCGCGGATGCGGGCATCGAAATCGTGGGCGATATTGAGCTGTTTTGCCGTGAAGCACAGGCACCCATCGTGGCAATTACCGGTTCGAACGGAAAAAGTACGGTCACCACCTTAGTCGGCGAAATGGCGAAGGCCGCAGGCTGGCAGGTCGGTGTCGGCGGCAACATTGGCTTACCCGCCCTCAGCCTGCTGAAAGCGCCTGCGCAGCTCTATGTCCTTGAACTGTCCAGCTTTCAGTTGGAGACCACTCACAGCCTGAAAGCCGCAGCGGCCACCATCCTTAACGTGACTGAAGATCATATGGATCGCTATCCGTTAGGTATGCAGCAGTATCGGGCAGCAAAACTGCGGATTTACGAAAACGCGCAGGTCTGTGTCGTGAACGCGGATGATGGCATGACGATGCCGGTACGCGGCGCTGACGCGCGCTGCGTGAGTTTTGGCATCGATATTGGCGATTATCACCTTAATAAGCAGCAGGGCAGCATCTGGCTGCGCGCCAAAGGCGAGAAGGTCCTGAATACCGACGAAATGACGCTGGTAGGCCAACACAATTACACCAATGCGCTGGCGGCTTTAGCGCTGGCAGATGCGGTAGGGCTGCCCCGCTCAACCAGCCTGTCTGCGCTGGCAGCGTACTCTGGACTGCCACACCGCTTTCAACTGGTTCATCAGAGTCGCGGGGTGCGCTGGATCAATGATTCAAAAGCGACCAACGTTGGCAGCACGGAAGCGGCACTGAAAGGCTTAGAGGTTAACGGCACGCTCTGGCTGCTGCTCGGGGGCGATGGGAAATCGGCTGATTTCTCGCCGCTGGCCACTTATCTGCAAGGCGATCGTATCCGGCTGTACTGCTTTGGTCGCGATGGCGATGCGCTCGCCGCGCTGCGGCCTGACGTGGCGGTGCGTACCGATACGCTGCAGCAGGCCATGGAGCAGATCGCCAGACAGGTCCAGCCGGACGATATGGTACTGCTTTCCCCCGCCTGTGCCAGCCTCGATCAGTTTCGCAATTTTGAACAGCGCGGTGACGTCTTCGCGCAGCTGGCCAGGGAGTTAAGCTGATGCGGATTCCTGGTGCAGGCATAGTGAATTATCTGTCAGGTCGCCTGAGCAACTGGGTGATGGGGTCGCGTGAGAGCGACGATACCTCACTGGTGCTCTACGATCGTACGCTGCTGTGGTTAACCCTGGGATTAGCCGCGATTGGTTTTGTGATGGTGACTTCGGCATCAATGCCAGTAGGTCAGCGTCTGAATGACGATCCGTTCTACTTTGCCAAGCGTGATGCGTTCTATATTGCGCTGGCATTCGGCATGGCGCTGGTCACGCTGCGCGTTCCGATGGATTTCTGGCAGCGCTACAGCAACATAATGCTGATGGTTTCCGTCGCCATGCTGCTGATTGTGTTGGTGGTGGGCAGCTCGGTAAACGGTGCGTCACGCTGGATTGCCTTGGGGCCGCTGCGTATTCAGCCCGCTGAGTTATCTAAACTCACGCTCTTCTGCTATCTCGCCAGTTACCTGGTGCGCAAGGTAGAAGAAGTGCGAAATAACTTCTGGGGCTTTTGTAAGCCAATGGGCGTGATGGTGGTGCTGGCCGTACTGCTGCTGGCCCAGCCCGATCTGGGGACGGTGGTCGTGCTGTTTGTCACTACGCTGGCGATGCTGTTTCTGGCGGGGGCCAAACTGTGGCAGTTCCTGGCCATTATCGGCTCCGGCATCTTTGCTGTGGTGCTGCTGATCATCGCCGAGCCATACCGTATGCGCCGTGTCACCTCGTTCTGGAATCCGTGGGAAGATCCGTTCGGCAGCGGCTACCAGCTGACGCAGTCTCTGATGGCGTTTGGCCGCGGTGAATTCTGGGGGCAGGGGCTGGGGAATTCGGTTCAGAAACTGGAGTATTTGCCCGAAGCCCATACCGACTTTATTTTCTCCATTATCGGAGAAGAACTGGGTTACATCGGTGTGGTTTTAGCGCTGTTAATGGTATTCTTCGTGGCTTTTCGTGCGATGTCGATTGGCCGGCGCGCGCTTGAACTTGATCAACGTTTTTCCGGCTTTTTAGCCTGTTCAATTGGCGTGTGGTTCAGCTTTCAGGCACTGGTCAACGTGGGCGCTGCGGCCGGTATGTTACCGACCAAAGGTCTGACGTTGCCGCTGATTAGTTACGGTGGCTCGAGTTTGATCATTATGTCGACGGCCATCGTATTTTTGTTACGTATTGATTATGAAACGCGTCTGGCTAAAGCGCAGGCGTTTACCCGAGGTGGTCGATGAGTGGTAAACGATTGATGGTAATGGCAGGTGGCACCGGTGGACACGTTTTCCCGGGGCTGGCTGTTGCCCATCATCTGAAAGCGCAGGGCTGGGAAGTTCGCTGGTTAGGCACTGCAGATCGTATGGAAGCCGATCTGGTACCGAAGCACGGTATCGACATCGACTTCATTCGTATCAGCGGATTACGCGGCAAGGGCATCAAAGCCCTGCTGTTGGCACCGGTGCGTATTTTCAACGCCTGGCGTCAGGCTCGCAAGATTATTAAAGCCTGGAAGCCTGACGTTGTGCTGGGCATGGGTGGCTATGTTTCGGGGCCGGGTGGCCTGGCTGCATGGAGCTGCGGTGTTCCTGTGGTGCTGCATGAGCAAAACGGGATCGCCGGGCTGACAAACAAGTGGCTGGCAAAAATCGCCACCAAGGTTATGCAGGCGTTTCCCGGCGCCTTTCCTCACGCAGAGGTGGTAGGAAACCCGGTACGTACAGACGTGCTGGCACTGCCCTCACCGGCTCAGCGTCTGGCCGGGCGCAGCGGCGCTATCCGTATTCTGGTGGTGGGTGGCAGCCAGGGCGCACGTATCCTTAACCAGACCGTGCCCCAGATTGCGGCTCTACTGGGTGAGCAGATTACCGTCTGGCATCAGACCGGAAAAGGCGCGTTGCAGGACGTTCAACATGCTTATCAGCAAGTGGGTCAGGACCATCACAAGGTGACCGAGTTTATTGATGATATGGCAGCGGCCTACGCCTGGGCAGACGTCGTGATTTGTCGCTCAGGTGCACTGACGGTGAGTGAGATCGCCGCGGCAGGATTACCGGCGATCTTCGTGCCGTTTCAGCATAAAGATCGTCAGCAGTACTGGAATGCCTTGCCGCTTGAGGGCGCAGGTGCAGCCAAAATTTTTGAGCAGCCGCAGTTTACAGCGGAGGCGGTAGCGGAAACGTTGCGTCACTGGGATCGACCAACATTACTCGCGATGGCTGAAAAAGCCCACGAGGTGGCGGTACCCGATGCGACTGAACGGGTCGCGCAGGAAGTGGCTCGCGCCGCACATTAACGCATCAGGTCAGCCTGGCTGACCCGTGCTCATATTGAGCACAAACTGAATGAGTAGGTAGGTAATAAAGCGTAATGAATACACAACAACTGGCGAAACTGCGTTCTATCGTGCCCGAGATGCGTCGCGTCCGGCACATTCACTTTGTCGGCATCGGTGGTGCTGGCATGGGCGGTATTGCCGAAGTGTTAGCGAATGAAGGTTACCATATCAGCGGTTCTGATCTGGCGCCAAATCCGGTGACACAGAATCTGATCAATCTGGGCGCGACCATTTACTTTAACCATCGCCCGGAAAACGTAACGGATGCCAGCGTTGTCGTGGTCTCCAGTGCGGTGGCGCAGGACAACCCTGAGCTGGTGGCTGCACGCGAACAGCGAATCCCGGTCATCCGCCGCGCAGAGATGCTGGCAGAGCTGATGCGTTTTCGCCACGGTATTGCGATTGCCGGCACGCACGGCAAAACCACCACGACGGCGATGGTCTCGAGCATTTACGCGGAAGGCGGTCTGGACCCCACCTTTGTGAATGGGGGGCTGGTAAAAGCCGCAGGCACGCATGCACGTCTGGGCAGTAGCCGCTACCTGATCGCCGAAGCGGACGAGAGCGATGCGTCATTCCTGCACTTGCAGCCAATGGTCGCCGTTGTCACCAATATCGAAGCGGATCATATGGACACCTATCAGGGCGATTTTGAAAACCTGAAGCAGACGTTCATTAATTTCCTGCACAATTTGCCGTTTTACGGTCGTGCGGTGATGTGTGTTGATGATGCCGTGATCCGCGATCTGCTGCCGCGTGTCGGCCGCCAGATTACTACTTATGGTTTCAGCGACGACGCCGACTTTCGCATCGAGGCGTTTGAACAACGCGGCGCGCAGGTTCATTTCAGCCTGATTCGTCAGGACAAGGCGCCGTTACAGATCACTCTGAATGCGCCGGGTCGACACAATGCATTAAACGCCGCCGCCGCCGTGGCGGTGGCCAGCGAAGAAGGGATTGAAGACAGCGCGATTCTGGCTGCGCTGGAAAGCTTCCAGGGTACCGGTCGTCGTTTCGACCAGCTGGGTGAGTTTCCTACGGAGCCGGTTAATGGGCAGCCTGGCACTGCCATGCTGGTGGACGATTATGGTCATCATCCCACGGAAGTTGACGCCACCATTAAAGCCGCGCGAGCGGGCTGGCCGGATAAAAAACTGGCGATGGTGTTTCAGCCGCACCGTTATACCCGCACGCGTGACCTGTTTGATGATTTTGCCAACGTGCTGTCTCAGGTTGACGTTTTGCTGATGCTGGATGTCTACGCCGCAGGCGAAACGCCCATCCCAGGCGCAGACAGCCGTGCACTGTGCCGCGCCATTCGTCATCGCGGCAAGGTCGATCCTATTCTGGTGCCGGAACATGATGCGCTCGTTGAAATGCTGGCGCCTTTGCTGTCAGGCAACGATCTGATTCTGGTTCAGGGGGCAGGAAACGTCGGTAAAGTGGCGCGGAAGCTGGCTGAATGCAAACTGCAGCCAGCACGCAAAGTGGAGGGCCGTCATGACTAAAGTTGCCGTTTTAATGGGCGGCACGTCAGCCGAGCGCGACGTGTCCCTGATGTCCGGCGGTGCCGTGCTGGCGGGCCTGCGTGAAGCCGGTATTGATGCACAGGGTATTGATACCCGCGACGTCTCAGTGCTGGAGTTAACCGCGCAAGGTTTTGAAAAAGTGTTTATCGCCCTGCATGGTCGCGGCGGCGAGGACGGCACGCTTCAGGCGGTGCTGGAATTCCTGCAGTTGCCTTACACCGGCAGCGGTGTGATGGCTTCCGCCGTCACCATGGACAAGTTGCGCACCAAACTGCTGTGGCAGGGCAGGGGACTGCCGGCGGGTAAATTTGTCTGGATTACGCGTGAACAGATGCAGAGCGGTCTGGATGCGGCGACCGAGGCGGCGATTAGCGCATTGGGATTACCCCTGTTCGTGAAACCGAGCAGCGAGGGATCCAGCGTCGGCATCAGCCGTGTAAACCAGTTAAGCGATCTGTCAGCTGCGCTGGAAGAGGCGTTTCGCCACGACGACAATGTGCTGGTCGAAGCTTTTCTGAGCGGTGAGGAATATACCGTTGGCATTCTGGGTGACCAGATTCTGCCCGCGATAAAAATAAAGACCGCCAGCGAGTTCTATGACTATGAAGCGAAATACATTTCTGACGATACTCAGTACTTCTGTCCAGCCGGGCTGAGTGCCGAGCGCGAGGTGGAATTACAACAGCTGGTGTGGTCAGCCTGGCGTGCACTCGGATGCAGCGGCTGGGGACGCGTTGATGTCATGACTGACGATCAAGGACACTTCCAACTGCTGGAAGCGAACACCTCACCGGGCATGACCAGCCACAGCTTAGTGCCGATGGCGGCAAAGCAGGCCGGGCTGACATTTTCTCAACTGGTCGTACGTATTCTGGAGTTGGCCGACTGATATGTCACAGGCGGCGATGAATGTACGTAATCGTGAAGCGCAGGAGCGGGCACGCACCGGTCGCAGTAACGGTGCCCGGCTCTTCGGCATCGTGTTTCTGCTGATGGTGATGGGCGTAATGATTGCGGGTGGCCTGGTCGTTCTGAAGTGGATGAACGATGCCTCCCGTTTACCCCTGTCGAAGCTGGTGGTCACAGGGCAACTGCACTACACCACCCATGACGATATTCGTCAGGCGATTTTGTCACTGGGTTCACCGGGCACGTTTATGTCGCAGGACGTGAACGTGATCCAGCAGCAGATAGAACGGTTGCCATGGATTAAACAGGTTAGCGTGCGTAAGCAGTGGCCAGATGAATTGAAAATCCATTTAGTGGAGTTTACACCGGTAGCGCGCTGGAATGACTCACACATGGTGGACAGCGACGGTGTGTCATTCAGCGTCCCGGCTAACCACATGGGTAAAGAAACGCTGCCGATGTTATACGGTCCTGAAGGCAGTGAAAAAGAGGTACTGGCGGGTTATCACAGTATGGATGACGTGCTGAAAGCCAGGAAGTTTACCCTGAAGGTGGCGTCGATGACGGCGCGACGTTCATGGCAGTTAGTGACCAGCGATGATGTCCGCATTGAGCTGGGGCGGACCGATACCATGAAGCGTCTGAATCGTTTTATTGAGCTCTATCCGGTGCTGCTGCAGCAAGGTCAGAATGAACACAAGCGCATCAACTCGGTTGATTTACGCTATGACTCTGGCGCTTCTGTTGGCTGGACACCGATAGTGATGGATCCACAGGACAGTAATCAGCAACAAAACCAGGCACAGGCTAAACAACAATGATCAAGGCAACGGACAGAAAACTGGTAGTTGGACTCGAAATCGGCACTGCGAAGGTCGCCGCCCTGGTTGGGGAAATTCTGCCCGATGGTATGGTCAATATTATTGGGGTCGGCAGTTGTCCGTCCCGCGGTATGGATAAAGGCGGCGTAAACGATCTTGAGTCGGTGGTGAAATGCGTTCAGCGCGCCATCGATCAGGCTGAGTTGATGGCGGATTGCCAGATCTCCTCTGTTTACCTTGCATTATCGGGCAAACATATCAGCTGTCAGAACGAAATCGGGATGGTTCCGATTTCCGAAGAGGAAGTGACTCAGGATGATGTCGAGAACGTGGTGCATACTGCGAAGTCAGTGCGCGTTCGTGATGAGCATCGTATCCTGCACGTTATTCCGCAGGAATATGCTATCGACTACCAGGAAGGCATCAAAAATCCGGTCGGCCTGTCTGGTGTGCGCATGCAGGCAAAGGTGCATTTGATCACCTGTCACAACGACATGGCAAAAAATATTGTTAAAGCCGTTGAACGTTGTGGCCTCAAAGTTGACCAACTGATTTTTGCCGGTCTGGCGTCCAGCTTTGCGGTCCTGACCGAAGACGAACGTGAGCTGGGTGTTTGTGTCGTGGATATTGGTGGCGGCACAATGGATATCGCCGTCTATACTGGCGGTGCATTGCGTCATACTAAGGTGATTCCCTATGCGGGGAATGTGGTAACCAGCGATATCGCCTACGCATTTGGTACGCCGCCCACCGATGCGGAAGCCATTAAAGTGCGTCACGGCTGTGCGCTAGGATCGATTGTAGGTAAAGATGAAAACGTTGAAGTGCCGAGCGTAGGCGGACGTCCGCCACGAAGCCTGCAACGTCAGACGCTGGCAGAGGTGATTGAGCCACGTTATACCGAGCTTTTAAATCTGGTCAATGACGAGATTTTGCAGTTACAGGAACAGCTTCGCCAGCAGGGCGTTAAGCACCATCTGGCAGCCGGGATTGTGTTAACCGGCGGTGCGGCGCAGATTGAAGGTCTGGCAGCCTGCGCGCAGCGCGTATTCCATACGCAGGTGCGCATTGGACAGCCGCTGAACATTACTGGCCTGACGGACTACGCCCAGGAGTCTTACTATTCCACGGCGGTCGGGCTGTTGCACTACGGTAAAGAGTCACATATGAACGGTGACGCAGAGGCTGAAAAGCGCGTTTCCGTGGGTAACTGGTTTAAACGTATTAATAGTTGGTTAAAAAAAGAGTTTTAATTTTTGTAAAAGGGGATCATGCTGTTTTCTTTAGTGATCTCCAGGCGACAGGCACATAACGGAGAGAAATCATGTTTGAACCTATGGAATTAACCAATGACGCGGTGATTAAAGTCATCGGCGTCGGCGGTGGCGGTGGCAACGCCGTAGAGCACATGGTACGCGAGCGTATCGAAGGTGTGGAATTCTTCGCTGTGAATACCGACGCGCAGGCGTTGCGTAAAACAGCAGTCGGCCAGACCATCCAGATTGGTAATAACATTACCAAAGGACTGGGAGCGGGTGCGAACCCGGAAGTCGGCCGTAACTCTGCAGAGGAAGATCGCGAAGCACTGCGTTCTGCGCTGGAAGGGGCAGACATGGTGTTCATCGCAGCAGGTATGGGTGGCGGTACCGGTACCGGCGCTGCGCCTGTTGTGGCTGAAGTGGCCAAAGATCTAGGTATTTTGACCGTTGCGGTCGTGACCAAGCCCTTCAATTTTGAAGGCAAAAAGCGCATGGCCTTTGCTGAGCAGGGGATCGCTGAGCTGTCCAAGCACGTGGATTCACTGATCACTATCCCAAACGACAAGCTGTTAAAAGTTCTCGGACGTGGTATTTCCCTGCTCGACGCGTTTGGTGCGGCTAACGACGTGCTGAAAGGCGCCGTACAGGGGATCGCCGAGCTGATTACCCGTCCTGGCTTGATGAACGTGGACTTTGCTGACGTACGTACCGTGATGTCAGAAATGGGTTACGCGATGATGGGTTCAGGCGTGGCTTGTGGTGAAGACCGTGCAGAAGAAGCCGCTGAGATGGCGATCTCCAGTCCACTGCTGGAAGATATCGACCTCTCTGGTGCGCGCGGCGTGCTGGTCAACATTACTGCGGGCTTCGACCTGCGTCTGGATGAGTTCGAAACCGTGGGTAACACTATCCGCGCCTTCGCTTCAGACAACGCGACCGTTGTAATTGGTACCTCTCTGGATCCAGAGATGAATGACGAACTGCGCGTCACCGTGGTGGCAACCGGTATCGGCATGGATAAGCGTCCAGAGATCACGCTGGTAACGAACAAACCTGCCAGCCAGCCTGTCATGGATCATCGTTACCAGCAGCATGGTATGTCCCCGCTGCCGCAGGAGCAAAAACCTGCTGCGAAAGTGGTAAACGATCAGAGTGCACAGTCAAACAAAGAGCCCGATTACCTTGATATTCCGGCGTTTTTGCGCAAGCAGGCCGACTAGGAATAACCTTATAATTGGGATTTCCCGCTCTTTGTGCTAAAGTGTTCGCCCGCTGGTAACGTATACTGGCGGTCGGAAAGCGATATTGCGAGATAATAACGATGATCAAACAAAGGACATTAAAACGTATTGTTCAGGCGACAGGTGTCGGTTTACATACCGGCAAGAAAGTCAGCCTGACCCTGCGCCCTGCGCCGGCTAATACCGGGGTCATCTATCGTCGCACTGACTTGAATCCACCGGTTGATTTTCCGGCTGATGCAAAATACGTGCGCGACACCATGCTGAGCACCTGCCTGGTAAACGATGAAGGCGTGCGTATTTCGACAGTTGAACACTTAAATGCCGCACTGGCAGGTCTGGGCATTGACAACATTATTGTCGAAGTTGATGCGCCAGAAATCCCAATTATGGACGGCAGTGCAGCGCCTTTCATCTATCTGCTGATGGATGCAGGCATCGAGCAGCTGAACAGCGCGAAGAAATTTGTGCGTGTTAAGCAGACCGTGCGTGTTGAAGACGGTGACAAATGGGCTGAGATCAAACCTTACAACGGTTTCTCGCTTGATTTCACCATTGATTTCAATCACCCGGCTATCGATTCCAGCTCTCAGCGCTACCAGATGAAATTCTCTGCCGAAGCGTTTGTTCGTCAGATCAGCCGTGCACGTACTTTTGGCTTCATGCGTGAAATCGAATATCTGCAGTCTAAAGGCCTGTGCCTGGGCGGTAGTTTAGATTGTGCGATTGGCCTTGATGATTTCCGCGTGCTTAATGAAGAAGGCCTGCGTTTTGAAGACGAGTTTGTGCGTCACAAAATGTTAGATGCCATCGGCGATCTGTTTATGTGTGGCCATAACGTTATTGGCGCGTTTACCGCGTACAAATCGGGTCATGCTCTGAACAACAAACTGCTGCAGGCCGTTTTGGCGAAGCAGGAAGCCTGGGAATGGGCGACCTTCGAAGACGAAGCTGAATTGCCACTGGCGTTTAAAGCACCTAATCTGGTTCTGGCCTGATATCGGCTCAGAACGTAAAAACGGCTGGTTGCGCTGACACTCTCTCCGGTCAGTTGCACCAGCCGTTTTTTTATTGCCTCGCCATTCATTTCTGCTTGCTGCGACAGCATTCTCCGCTCAGAACGACCAATTGCTGAATTGCTGCACAATCGCGCGCGATTTCTCCCACTGTCGCACTAAACTCAGGTGTCGCCGCGCCACATTAGTGTTACTATCTCTGGCGCTTTTACAGGCTGCATGCTGCTGAAAACAGCAGTGAATAATTAAAATGTTATGCGCAATGGAACAATTGTGATCGGAATTTTTCTACGCTGGCGACAAATAGGTAGACGCTATTTCTGGCCTCATTTCCTCCTGGGAATGGTGGCGGCCAGTCTTGGCTTGCCGGCGTGTGCGCAAACCACTGAACTCAATACGGCATCCGAAGCCTCAGCCAGTAGCCTGTTCATTGGCAATGCGGTCCGTTTTGATCATTTGATCCGTCTTCAGGAAGCCTCGCGACGCCCCAGTTTTACGGTTGACTACTGGCACCAGCATGCCATTCGCACGGTTATCCGCCATCTCTCTTTCACGTTAACGCCACAGGCGCAGGCGGAAGAGCAGGCGCATCCGCTGGCCGCACAAAAGCTGGCGTTAATTGATTCCCTTCATGCGTTATTAACGTCTCAGGCGGCACAGTCCGGCATCCCTGTTGGTTTGTCCCCGCAACCTCTTCCTGCTGCTCCGGTATCCTCACAGGCTGACGGACACGGCAAAGTGCACGGTATCCGTGCCGGACCCGCGCCATTGTTCTGCTAATCTTTGTGCTTTAAATCCCATTTTAGATTTCGCAGTCCGGGTGACCCGGCTGAATTGAGAATATATTTATTATGTTAATCAAAATGTTGACCAAAGTTTTTGGTAGCAGCAACGATCGTACTTTGCGCCGTATGCGTAAAAACGTTGATATCATCAACAAGATGGAGCCGGAATTCGAAGCGCTCTCTGATGAAGAACTGAAAGCCAAAACTGAGCTGTTCCGTGAGCGTCTGAAAAAAGGGGAATCACTCGAAAGCCTGATTCCTGAAGCTTTTGCGACGGTACGTGAAGCCAGTAAGCGTGTGTTTGGCATGCGCCACTTCGACGTGCAGCTGATTGGCGGGATGGTGCTGAATAACCGCTGTATTGCAGAGATGCGCACCGGTGAAGGTAAAACCCTGACGGCAACCCTGCCAGCCTATTTGAACGCGTTAACCGGAAAAGGCGTACACGTCGTTACCGTCAACGATTATCTGGCCCAGCGTGATGCGGAAAATAACCGCCCCCTGTTTGAGTTCCTTGGCCTGAGCGTCGGGATCAACATGTCAGGCCTGCCTTCCGTCGCCAAACGTGAAGCTTATGCCGCAGACATTACTTACGGTACCAACAACGAATACGGTTTCGACTACCTGCGTGACAACATGGCGTTCAGCCCTGACGAGCGCGTACAGCGTAAGCTGCACTATGCACTGGTGGATGAGGTTGACTCCATCCTGATTGATGAAGCCCGTACGCCATTAATCATCTCGGGTCCGGCAGAAGACAGTTCAGACCTGTACACCAAAGTGAATAAAATCATTCCTCATCTGATTCGTCAGGAAAAAGAAGACTCAGACAATTTCCAGGGCGAAGGTGACTACTGGGTTGATGAGAAAGCGCGCCAGGCACATATGAGCGAGCGCGGTCTGGTCAAAGTTGAAGAACTGCTGGTGAGCCAGGGCATCATGGTAGAAGGTGAGTCGCTTTATTCACCGACCAATATCATGCTGATGCACCACGTTACCGCTGCGCTTCGCGCCCATGCGCTGTTCACGCGTGACGTTGACTACATCGTCAAAGAGGGTGAAGTTGTCATTGTTGATGAGCACACGGGTCGTACGATGCAGGGCCGTCGTTGGTCAGATGGTCTGCATCAGGCCGTTGAAGCCAAAGAAGGCGTTGAAATTCAAAACGAAAACCAGACGCTGGCGTCAATCACCTTCCAGAATTACTTCCGCCTCTATGACAAGCTGGCAGGGATGACCGGTACGGCTGATACAGAAGCGTTTGAGTTCAGTTCCATCTACAAACTCGACACGATTGTTGTCCCGACCAACCGTCCGATGGTGCGTAAAGATCTTGCCGATCTGGTTTATATGACCGAGAAAGAGAAGATTGACGCCATCATCGAAGATATTCGTGAGCGTACGGCTAACGGGCAGCCGGTTCTGGTGGGTACGATCTCAATCGAAAAATCAGAAGTGGTATCGAACGAGCTGACACGTGCAGGCATTAAACACAACGTACTGAATGCTAAGTTTCACGCCCGCGAAGCGGACATCGTGGCGCAGGCTGGTCAACCGGGCGCGGTTACCATCGCGACAAACATGGCGGGCCGTGGTACCGATATCATGCTGGGCGGTAGCTGGCATGCGGACGTTGCCGAGCTTGAAAACCCAACCGATGCGCAAATCGACGAGATTAAAGCCGCCTGGCAGATTCGTCATGATGCGGTGCTGGCCTCTGGCGGTCTGCATATCGTGGGTACTGAGCGCCATGAATCTCGCCGTATCGATAATCAGCTGCGCGGTCGTGCAGGCCGTCAGGGTGACGCCGGTTCTTCACGCTTCTACCTGTCAATGGAAGATGCCCTGATGCGTATCTTTGCTTCGGATCGTGTTTCAAACATGATGCGCAAGCTGGGCATGAAACCTGGCGAGGCCATTGAGCATCCGTGGGTGACCAAAGCGATTGCCAACGCACAGCGTAAAGTGGAAAGCCGTAACTTCGATATTCGTAAGCAGCTGCTGGAATATGACGACGTGGCCAACGATCAGCGTCGTGCTATCTACAGCCAGCGTAATGAACTGCTGGATGTGTCCGATGTATCAGACACTATCAACAGCATTCGCGAAGACGTCTATAAATCCATTATCGACAGCTACATTCCACCTCAGTCGCTGGAAGAAATGTGGGATGTACCGGGCCTTGAAGAGCGCCTGCGTAACGACTTCGATCTGGATCTGCCGATTAGCGAATGGCTGGACAAAGAACCGGATCTGCATGAAGAGACACTGCGTGAACGTATCATGACGCACGCGGCCGAAAGTTATGCGGCAAAAGAAGAGATTGTCGGCGCAGAAATGATGCGCAACTTTGAAAAAGGCGTCATGCTGCAAACGCTGGATTCGCTGTGGAAAGAGCACCTGGCCGCAATGGACTATCTGCGTCAGGGCATCCACCTGCGTGGCTATGCGCAAAAAGATCCTAAGCAGGAATATAAGCGTGAATCTTTTGCCATGTTTGCCGCGATGCTGGAAACGCTGAAGTACGAAGTGATCAGCACGCTGAGCAAAGTCCAGGTGCGCATGCCGGAAGAGGTTGAAGCGATGGAGCAACAGCGTCGTGAAGAGGCCGAGCGTCTGGCGCAACAGCAGCATCTGAGCCACGCCAGCGAAGAAATTCTGGCGGCGGAATCTCTTGCGCAGCAGGGTGGTGAGCGCAAAGTGGGGCGTAACGATCCTTGTCCGTGCGGTTCAGGTAAAAAATACAAACAGTGTCACGGTCGTCTGGCCTGATAAGCGGTTAACGAAAAGGAGCCACTGGCTCCTTTTTTTTTACTTTTCCGCTGACCATTCGGCCCCCTGAGCGGTTAACAACCTGCTTAACATGTTTTAGAATCAGCCCTCATTCACCCACTCTTCGGGATATTTTCATGAAGCACCTGCAGGTTGCAGTCGGCATCATTCGTAATGCCAGTAAACAAATTTTCCTTGCCCAGCGTGCGGCCTCTTCCTATATGGCCAATAAATGGGAATTTCCCGGCGGCAAAATTGAAGCCGGTGAGAGCGCAGAGGAAGGGCTGGTGCGCGAACTGGCCGAAGAAACCGGGATTGAAGTGACGCAGGCGCGGGCAATTGGCACGAAAGATCACACTTACGATGACCTGCGCGTGACGCTTCACTTTTTTCTGGTGGAAGGCTGGAAAGGAGAACCCTGGGGCAAAGAAGGGCAACCACAGCGTTGGGTCGATCAACAGGCGCTGATCGCCGATGAGTTTCCGGCGGCGAATCATGAGCTGATCGCACGTCTGGTGGCGGGCGAACTTTAACAGAGTGGGGCAACAAAGCCCCACGTCTCACTCAGCGCTCTTCCTCACTCCAGTTGTCGCTGTCGTTTAAATCATCACTGCTGGGAATGCGCTTCTCTTCCGCCGCCCATTCGCCCAGATCGATCAACTGACAGCGTTTACTGCAAAATGGCCGCCACGGACTGAGTTCATCCCAAATCACCGTTTTACCGCACTGTGGACATTCCACCGTCATTATCTCTTCCTGCATGTTCACCTCTAACAACAGGCCAGTTGGAAATTCAGGCGCGCAGGCACTTCGCCGCGCTCACTGTCCAATGGCATAAAACGAATCGCAAAACGGCTTTTATGGCCTGAAACCTGAGGATACAGCGCATCCTCCATTTCCAGCTGCAGCCGCAGTAAATCAGCGCCTTCAGCATTATCCTGGTAAAACCCGTTCAAACTGGTTTGTAAACGGTAGGTGCCTGACTGGCGAATCAAATCCAGCAACATCGCCAGCGTACTGTGCAGCGGTATAAGCGTTTCCATCCAGCGCGTCACCTGCGCGTCGCGCGTCGCCTGGGGCAGGTGCAGCCAGATGTGCAGGCCGGGTAAATCAAAGCTACAGCATCCGCCGGGAATGCTGAGTCGCTGGCGCACCAGGGCAATCAGACGATCTTCCCGCAGCTGCTGGCCCATTCGTGGGGCGCTGTTAAGCAAAACAGACTGCGCTTTGAGTTTGTCACGCAATGCATCGACCACGGACATATCGACACCGGGGACATCCGCCCAGGCGCGCAGTTTCGTTTGCTGGCGTTCAAGTTCTTTCAGCAACTCGGTGCGCATGTCGCCGCGCTCGAAGATATCCAGTAATTCGCCAACCAGGCGGAAAAAAGTCAGTGCCGTGGCGGTGTTTTCCAGCGGCATAATGTCATGCAGCTGGTCGATCAAAAATTCCACGCGCAGCCAGGTACGCATTTTTTCATTCAGTGGATGTTCAAACAGAACGACTGTACTCATGAGTTAATCCTGTCTCGTTGCCGCAAGCTTTAGATAAAGCTGATGAAGCTTGGCAACCTGGGGTAGCGCCTTTTCAGGTGCGCCACTGTTATCAATAATATCGTCAGCACAGTCAAGGCGCTGTTGGCGAGTGGCCTGTGCTGCAAGAATACGTTTAGCCTGCTCAAGAGAAACATTATCGCGCTGCAGCGTTCGTCTGAGCTGCGTCTCTTCGTCGGTATCGACCACCAGCACGCGATCGGCCTGGCGCTGCAGCCGGTTTTCGACCAGCAAGGGCACGACCCACAAAACATAAGGTGAGGCCGCCTGAGCTTTAAGCTGTTGCGTCCGGGCATTAATAAGCGGGTGAAGCAGCGCGTTTAACCAGTTTTTCTCATCGGGCGTCGCAAAGATGATTTCTCTAAGCCGTGAACGTTGCAAGGTTCCCTGTTCGGTCAATATCGCATCGCCATAGCGTTCGATAATGGCCTGAAGCGCTGGCGTGCCGGGTTCAACGACTTCGCGTGCAATGACATCCGCATCAATGATATCGACACCGGACGCAGCAAAATACCCGGCAATCGTACTTTTACCGCTGCCAATTCCGCCAGTCAGCGCCACGGTGTAGGGGGGATTTCTCACTCGAACTCTCTTAGTCGGTCAGTATCACGCAGGTCAACGCGTCGTTACAGGAAAAAATGCGTGCCGGATCACACTAAAAATCCGCATCTGAATGTAATGGATTGTAGCGTAAATAAAGTGAAATTCGCAGTCTTGTTGCGGCTGGAATGGCGCGTATCATGAGACAGGGAAAACCCTGATGGCGTCATGTACGGCAGTGTATAACCTCTTACCAGGACACGATGTATGCGCATTGAAGAAGATTTGAAACTGGGATTTAAAGACGTACTGATTCGCCCCAAGCGCTCCACGCTGAAAAGTCGCTCACAGGTTGAGCTGGATCGCCGATTCACCTTTAAGCATTCCGGTCTGAGCTGGAGCGGCGTCCCGGTTATCGCCGCCAATATGGATACCGTTGGCACCTTTATGATGGCTGAGGCGCTGGCAGGTTTTCATCTTTTAACGGCCGTCCATAAGCATTACAGCGTGGAAGAGTGGCGGGCCTTTGTTCAGCGCGTGCCGGGTTCAGTACTGAACTATGTCATGGTTTCAACCGGTACCTCGGATGCCGATCTCAATAAACTGATTGCTATCATGGCGATCTCCGATGCGCTACAATTTATCTGCATCGACGTCGCCAACGGCTACTCTGAACACTTTGTTGATTTCCTGAAGCGTGCCCGTGAAACGTTTCCCGGCAAGACAATCTGCGCGGGTAACGTGGTAACCGGTGAGATGGTGGAAGAGCTCATCCTGTCTGGGGCGGATATTGTCAAAGTGGGCATTGGGCCTGGCTCAGTTTGCACCACGCGAGTCAAAACTGGTGTCGGCTATCCCCAGCTTTCTGCGGTTATTGAATGTGCCGATGCAGCGCACGGTCTGAGCGGTCAGATCGTCAGCGACGGTGGCTGCAGCGTACCCGGCGATATCGCAAAAGCCTTTGGTGGTGGCGCAGACTTCGTCATGTTGGGCGGCATGCTGGCGGCGCATGATGAGTGCGAAGGTCGTATAACAGAAGAAAACGGTGAGCGTTTCATGCTGTTCTACGGCATGAGTTCAGAATCGGCCATGAAGCGTCATGCCGGTAGCGTCGCAGAATACCGCGCGGCCGAAGGCAAAACGGTGAAGCTTCCGTTACGCGGGCCGGTAGAGGAAACCCTCCGCGATATCCTTGGTGGTCTTCGTTCTGCCTGCACCTATGTTGGCGCTGAGCGTCTGAAAGAGTTAACCAAGCGCACCACCTTTATTCGGGTCGCCGAGCAGGAAAACCGAACCTTTAATCGTTAAGGTTGCCTGCTGCGTATGCAGTAAGGGCTATACAGCGCCTTTACTGCATCGCTTCTCCCAGCCCAAACACCGGCAAATACATGGCAATCACCAGCGTGCCAACGATGCCGCCAATCACCACCATCATGACAGGCTCCAGCGAGGCGGCAAGGTTATCAGCCCGCATCAGCGTTTGCCCTTCATGCCATTCAGCCAGGCGCGCCAGCATCACATCCAGTGCGCCAGCCTCTTCCCCCACGCGAATCAACTGGCTGCAGAGCGGACTAAATAAGGGATGATTGCTCAGCGCCAGATACAGGGGATTACCCTGCGCAATGTGGTTCTGTAGCAGCCTGATGGCGTCCTGCCACAGTCGCGAGGACAGGGTGACTTTCGCTGCCTCCAGTCCCTGTAGCAGCGTGAGTCCAGCCTGCTGCGTCAACTGGAGAACGCTGTAGATTTGTGTCAGCTGATTGCCCTGCCATAGCCCGCCAACGATCGGAATGTGCATCAAAACGCGCTGTTCGCGCCGCTGCCAGTTTTCAGAACGCCGCCGCCACTGTTGCCACCCTGCGACCAGCAGAATAATCAATCCACTTAGCGGGAATCCCCATGCCTGTAATCGCTCAGAGAGCCCGATCACGGCCGCAGTGAACGCAGGCAAGGGAGCATTGAAGGAAGCATACACGGAAACAAACTCCGGCAAGACGAACAGCAGCATGCCGCAGGTAACGGTCAGTGCGACGGCCAGAATAAACAGCGGATAGCGCAGCGCCTTGATCACCTTGCTCCGCAAATGTTGCTGGCGCGTTTGCTGCAGTGCCAGCTGCTCGCAGCAGACATCCAGCTGGCCCGTCAGCTCACCCACCTCCATGAGCGCCGGGTAAAGCGGGGGAAATATTTGCGGCCACTGTCGTAAGGCGCTGGAAAAAGGTTCGCCCGCTAATATCTGATGTTGTAGAGCCAGCATCAAGGCTCGCCAGGGCGTCTGCGAATGTCCTTCGGCAAGCAGGCTCAGGCTTTGTGAAAGAGGAAGGCCTGCCTTAAGCAGCGTGGCGAGCTGGCGAATCAAGTCAATTTTGTGCTGCCACTTCCAGTCTCTTCGCCGCATCACCTTTCCCCGCGTCCAGCTGACGGGCAGTAAATGACGCTGTGCCAGGTCAGAAAACAACGTCTCGCCGTCAGGCGCAAGATGGTGGCCCGTTTGCAACCTTCCGCTGCCGTCTACCGCATGCCAGCGATACACATAAAGGCTAGTCATTATCCAGTCCGACAACGCGCTGCATTTCTTCCAGGGAGGTATCCCCACGGCTGACGGCTTCAAGACCCGACGCCAGCAGGGTGCGCATGCCCTGCTGTTTTGCCAGACTCAGCAAGCCCTCAAGTGGCATTTCGGCGGCAATGGCGTTTTGTAACTTAGCCGTTATGGGCAGTAATTCAAACAAGGCCAGCCGACCAAAATAACCGGAGAAGCAGTGATCGCAGCCCGGCGCCCGCCAGGTTTGTAACGTTCCGGGCCAAAGTGAGGCGGGAAAGTGGGCAACAGCCTGTGCTGGCTTACGGCAGTGAGGGCACAAACGCCTGACCAGCCGCTGGGCAACGATCAGACGAAGTGCGGAACCCAGCAGATAACCGGGAATGCCCATTTGACGCAAGCGCGTCAGGGTTTCCGCTGTCGAGTTGGTGTGCAGGGTAGAGAGAACCAGATGACCGGTCTGAGCTGCCTTAACGGCAATCTCCGCCGTCTCGCCGTCACGTATTTCACCGACCATCATCACGTCCGGATCCTGACGTAACAGGGCGCGTAACACGCGATTAAAATCAAGGCCATACTTTGGATTAATCTGGGTCTGGTTGATACCGGGGAGAGGGATTTCAACAGGATCTTCCACGCTGCAGACATTCTTATCAGGCTGGTTGATCGCGCTCAGGCCACTGTAAAGCGTGAAGGTTTTGCCACTCCCGGTAGGGCCCGTTACCAAAATCAGCCCTTGTGGCTGCCTGAGCGCGGCGGTCAGAAGGCGTAACTGCGCGGTGGGTAATCCCAGCTTGTCCAGCGACAAGGCCGCGCCCTCACTCTGAAGCAGGCGAACGACGGCTTTTTCGCCGCCCTGAACGGGCAGGGTAGAGAGCCGAAAAGAGGCCGATTTTCCGTCAATGTCACAACTAAACTGTCCGTCCTGAGGCAGGCGCCGTTCGGCAATATCCAGACCGGCCAGAATTTTCAGTCGTGCCAGCAGCGCAGCCGGTTGTGTATCAAACTGCAGGGGGAGAGGATGCAGGACCCCGTCAATCCGCAGGCGAATACGCAGAGTGCTCTGATAAGGTTCGATATGAATATCCGATGCACGACGCAGAGTTGCCTGGCGCAAAAGCTGACTGGCCGTATCAATGGTCGATTCGCCGGGAGCTTTTTCATTGGCCACCAAAGGTTTACGCATCGATTCAAACTGTTCTATCCGGGCACGAGGCCAGCACTCCACCTCTGCCTGACACTGGCTGGCAAACTGTAATGCCTCCATCAGGCCCGCCGGGACGCTTTCAGGAACGGCAAGGCGCAAGTGTGTCGCACTGTGCTCAAGGACAATCGCCCGAAAGCGCTGGCAGATGAGCGCAATCGCATCATCAGACGTGGGCATAGGCACCTCCCCGATCGGCAAAGCGGAACTGCTCCTGACAATTATCACGTAGCGTGGTATTAGCGCTGGTACAGGTGCGCTGCCACTGAATGCTGCCTTCATTGCTGTCCCACACGGGCAGCATTTCAACGCTTAGCCCGTTAAGGCTTTCCTGTCCGGTCAGGGTGATCGTGCCGTTCACGACGGTGACCGCTGAAACATACCGTGATGTTGTGCCTTGCGGAATCCCTCGCTGCCCGGCCTGGCAGGCGTCCGGGCCGCCGCGTTCAATGGCGCAAAGCTCAACCGCCGTTTTAAACGGCACCATCGTTTGCAGCATGTCGGTCAGCGCGGCGCGCTGCAGATAATTTTGGTAGGCGGGCAACCCAATAGCGCTGAGTATTGCCACGATGCCGACCACAATCATTAACTCGACCAGCGTGAATCCACGTTGAGAGATCATTGCATTACCTCCTGAATAAGAAGGTCGCAGTTTAAAAAGCCTGTGATGGCGTTAACAGCAGCAAAAGGAAAGAGTGGAAAAGGGCAGGCAGTAAATACAGCGGGTTACAGCAATACAGCGGTTACGCTGGAAGAAATAGCACAAAACAGGCCGTGCCAGCGGCACGGCACAAGCAATTATTTAGCGTCAAAGCGCATAGAAAGATCCAGGGCATGGACATGTTTAGTCAGTGCGCCGACGGAAACATAGTCCACACCGGTCTGAGCAATCTCCTGGATCGTCGTTTCGGTCACGTTGCCTGAGACTTCCAGCAGCGCACGGCCCTCGGTTATCTTCACCGCCTCGCGCATCTCATCCAGCGTGAAGTTGTCCAGCATGACGATGTCGGCCGACGCCGTAAGCGCGTCCTGTAGCTCCTTTAACGACTCAACTTCGACTTCGACCGGTACATCCGGATAGAGCCAGGAGGCTTTTTCCACGGCCTCGCGAATCGAACCACTGGCAATGATATGATTTTCTTTAATCAAAAAGGCATCTGACAGACCCAGACGGTGATTGCTGCCGCCACCGCACAGCACCGCATATTTCAAAGCTGTGCGCAGCCCTGGTAGGGTTTTGCGTGTATCCAGAAGCTGAGTCTGTGTGCCTTCCAGCAGCGCAACATAGCGACTGACTTCGGTGGCAACGCCAGAAAGCGTTTGCACAAAGTTCAGGGCGGTGCGTTCGGCGGTGAGCAACAGGCGGGCAGGGCCCTCGATTTCAAACAGCAGTTGATCCGGCGTAAGCGTTTGGCCATCTTCCACGTGCCATGTCAGCGCGGTATAGGCACCCAACTGGTTGAAGACTTCCTCTACCCAGCGTTTACCACAAAAAACACCGGCTTCGCGGGTAATCACCCGGGCGTGGGCGCGACTTTCGGCGGGCAACAGTTGGGCGGTAATATCCCGTTCGCTGTCTACCTCACCGCCAAGATCTTCCTGTAATGCGCGTGCGACCGTTTCAGGAATATCATTTTCAATACGTTCAAGCAGCGCACTCCGGCGACTGTCAGGATCATAGCGACGCACAGACATAGCGTTCAGCTCCAGCAAAAGACAGATAACAGTGGGATTACCATATCCTGGATAACAAAGCGGTGCCAGCCCCGAGGGGATTTTTGTTTAGTATACTTAACAAACGGGCGAGAGTGAGGAGGGCGCGGCGCATTTTGGCGCAATAATGCCTTAGAATTCATGCTATTCTCAATTCGACTTCGCGATGAGAAATCAGTATGAAATTAGAACATGGATGGCTGACCGGTGTGCGCCAGGTACCGTCACCCCACTGTAATGAACGGCCGCACAACGAGGCGCCCTCTCTTCTGGTCATTCATAATATCAGCCTGCCGCCTGGCGAATATGGCGGGCCGTGGATCGATAAACTGTTCACGGGCACACTGCCCTCAGACGCGCATCCCTACTTTGCTGATATCGCGCATTTGCGCGTTGCAGCCCACTGCTTAATTCGTCGTGATGGCGAGATTGTGCAATATGTTCCTTTTGATCAACGCGCCTGGCATGCAGGCATATCGCAGTTTGAAGGGCGGGAAAACTGCAACGACTTTTCCATCGGTATCGAGCTGGAAGGAACGGACGTTGAGCCCTATACCGAAGCGCAATACCACGCGCTGCATCAGGTCACGCAAATTTTGTTACAGCACTATCCGATAACGCCTGCTCGCATTACCGGACACAGCGACATTGCACCGGGACGTAAAACCGATCCCGGACCGGCGTTTAACTGGCAATATTATCTGCAGCGGTTACCGCAACAAAAATCGTGATTCATCTGGAGTAACTATGACGTTATTTACCTTGTTACTGGTTTTAGGTTGGGAGCGGCTGTTTAAGCTGGGAGAGCACTGGCAACTGGATCATCGGCTTGAACCTGTTTTTCGTCGCCGTCGGCAGGTTTCCCTCATGCGTACTCTGTTGATGTTGTTGGTCGTGATGGCATTGACTGCGCTGGTGGTGTGGAGCCTGAAAGGGATTCTGTTTGGGATCCCGCAGCTTGTGTTCTGGATTGTGGTGGGATTACTGTGCATCGGTGCCGGTGTGGTGCGTCAGCATTATCATGCCTATCTGCAGGCGGCGAGTCGGGATGAGGCGGCCGCGCATCAGGCGATGGCGGCAGAACTGACCTTGATCCACGGCGTGCCGGTTGAATGCAGCGAACGCGAATTTTTACGCGAGTTACAAAACGCCCTTATCTGGATTAACTTTCGTTTTTATCTGGCGCCAATGTTCTGGTTTGTGGTGGGCGGCGCATGGGGGCCAGTTTTACTGGTCGGCTACGCCTTTTTACGGGCCTGGCAAAGCTGGTTGGCAAAACACGGTACGCCAATGGCGCGCGCGCAATCAGGCGTAGACACGCTTTTGCATCTGGTTGACTGGATCCCGGTCCGCCTGGCGGGCGTTGCCTATGCGCTGCTGGGGCATGGTGAAAAAGCGTTGCCTGCCTGGTTTGCATCATTAACCGACAGGCATCGCTCTCAATACCATGTGCTGACGACGCTGGCACAGTTTTCGCTGGCCCGCGATCCTCATACTGATAAGGTTGCTACGCCACGTGTTGCGGTGGCGCTGGCAAAACGCATTTCACTGGTATTAGTGGTGGTCGTGGCGCTCTTGACCATTTACGGGACGCTGGTGTAATCCGCAGGTGGCACGCCAAAATCCGGTGTGCCATCTTCACGCCAGTAAAAATATTTCAGGCGCGTGTGGCGGTTGCCATCCCACAGTGGATCCCCTTCAATTTCCGTATAGTTGCGCGCATGGTAGACCAGCAGATCCCGCCCCGCTTCATCCTGGGTAAAACAGCTGTGCCCAGGGCCGTACTGGCGGTTCTCCCAACTGGTTGAGAATACCGGCCGCGCTGACTTCTGCCAGGCCAGGGCATTAAGCGGATCGGCATCACGCGGAATCGACAGCAGGCCCATACAATAATTCTCATCCGTTGCGCTGGCGGAATAGGTAATAAAAAGCCGATCGCCATGCACTATCGCCGCCGCCCCTTCATTAACACTAAAGCCTGCGCACTCCCATTCATATTCCGGACGGCTCAGCATGACCGGTTTACCTTTAAGCGTCCATGGGTTGCGCAGCTCCGCAAGATAGAGGTTGGAATTGCCCGGAATGCCGGGATCTTTCTGCGCCCATAAATACCAGTTTTTACCCTGATGAACGAAGTGAGTGGCATCCAGCGAGAAGCTGTCGATATGGCTCAAAACCTGGCGTACAGGCTGCCAGCGGCCGCTGAGCGGATCCTCACCCTCGCAAACCAGCGCATACATGCGGTGCTGAAACAGCCCGTCTTTGATGTCACGCGAGGGCGCTGCGGCAAAATAGATGACCCATTGACCGTCAATGTGATGCAGCTCCGGCGCCCAAATCAGCTCGCTGAAGGGACCGATATCGGGCTTGTGCCAGATCACCACCGGCTCCGCGTGGCGTAAATCCATTAGCGTACTGGCGCGTCGGATTTCCAGACGATCGTATTCCGGCACAGAGGCAATAAAGTAGTAGTGCTCTCTGTGGCGCAGGATAAAAGGATCGGCACGCCGTTCGATAAAGGGGTTCGGCCAGTGTTCACTCATTTCAGTGCTCCTGTCTGGATCTCGCTCAGCGGCTGGTTGCTGCCCGACTGTGCCGCGATGCGACGCAGGGCAAGATCGCGTTGGATGGTTTGCATTAAGGTACGATCCACTTTCATCAGTCGTACTACGCCCGCGGTAATCAAATAGCCGATGCCAGGAATAACGGTAAACAGCAGCACGATGCCGTTAATCGCCTGGGCGGATTGCTGCTTAGCTCCCGCATCGTAACCGTAAGCGGAGAGCAGGAACCCCACCATCGCCCCTGCTACCGCTAACCCGACCTTGAGAAAGAACAGGTTGCCTGAAAAGCTGATACCCGTGATGCGCTTGCCAGTTTTCCATTCACCGTAGTCATCCACGTCTGCCATCAGGGACCAGTGCAGGGGGGAAGGAATTTGATGCAGGATATTCAGCAGGAAGTAAGCGATAACGATTGCTACGGTGGCATGAGGATCAAGCCCGTAGAAGCCGCAGGAGAACAGGGCCAGGACAATATTGGTCCAGAAAAAGACTTTCAGCTTGCACCAGCGATCGGTCAGCACTTTGGCCAGCGTACTGCCCAGCATCATGCCCACCACGCCAAGGCTGATAAACAGCGTCGCAAAGTGCGGCGTTTGGCCCATTACCCAGGTCACGTAATACATGGTCGCCGCCATACGAATAAACCCCGGACACACGTTGCAGAGCGTGAGCAGCAGAATGCGCACCCATTGGTCATTCTTCCAGACATCGCGCAAATCGTGTTTCAGGTCATCATTTGTCGGCACGGCAGGATGAATACGTTCACGGACGTTTGCGAAACAGAACAGGAACATCGCCAGGCCGACCAGGGCCAGTACGCCCATCGCCATTTGGTAGCCGCGCGCTTTATTGTCGCCGCCAAACCACTCTGCCATGGGCAGTAAAGACAGCGAGAGAATCAGCGTGGCAATCCCCACCATCACAAAACGGTACGACTGACAGGATACACGCTCGCCAGGATCGTTAGTGATCACGCCACCCAGCGAGCAGTAGGGGATATTGATCGCGGTGTAGGTCAGGGACATGAAAAAATAGGTCACAAACGCCCAGATAACTTTGCTGTGATAGCTCCAGTCAGGCGTGGTAAACATCAGCACACTGAATATAACGTAGGGCACCGATACCCACAGCAGCCAGGGGCGAAAGCGCCCCCAGCGGCTTTGGGTTCTGTCGGCAATCGCGCCCATTATCGGATCGGTAATGGCATCCAGAATCCGGACGGAGAGTAACAGCACACCGACCAGCGCCGGGGCTAAGCCAAATACGTCGGTATAGAAATAGCTGAGAAATAACATGACGGCACCGCCAATCATGTTGCAGCCGGCATCACCCATGCCGTAACCCAGCTTTTCTCTGAACGAGAGGGTTTTACCTGTCATTAATGTTTCCTGCAGAACAATTAAACAGAAAAGAAGTATTAATGTTTAATCAGCAGGATGAGCGGCAATAAATCGTTGCGATGATGGACAAAACAGCCATGCGAGAAGAAGTGTGAACCGCGTCGGGTCTGGTGACGGCCCACCCGCTGAAAAATGGCGGCGGGTGGGCAGGGGGATCAGGCTTTTTGCGTCTTATTTTTGACGAAATAGCCAATAGCAAGAACGATCAGCCAGACAGGAATCAACCAGACGGAGATGGCCATCCCCGGCGTCATGGCCATCAGAACCAGAATGCCGGCCAGGAACACCAGGCAAATCCAGTTACCCAGCGGGTAGAGAACGGCCTTGAATCGGGTGGTTACGCCTTGCTGATTTTTCTTTTTACGGAATTTCAGGTGCGCCAGGCTAATCATCGCCCAGTTGATGACCAGGGCAGAAACGACCAGCGACATCAACAGGCCAAACGCTTCAGCCGGCATAAGAAAGTTGAGCAGTACACACAATGCCGTGGCAACGGCCGACACCAGAATACTCATCACGGGCACACCGCGACGGTCCACGTTCAGCAGCGCTTTAGGTGCATTGCCCTGCTGCGCCAGACCAAACAGCATACGGCTGTTACAGTAAACGCAGCTGTTATAGACCGACAGCGCCGCAGTCAGAATGACGACGTTCAGCGCGTTAGCCACCATCGCATCGCCCAGCTCGTGGAAAATAAACACAAACGGGCTGGTTTCTGCGGTTACGCGCGTCCACGGCATTAAAGAAAGCAGTACCGCCAGCGAACCGATATAAAAGATCAGAATACGCCACAGCACCTGATTAGTGGCTTTAGGAATCGTGGTTTCAGGATTGTCCGCTTCGGCAGCCGTAATCCCTACCAGCTCCAGTCCGCCGAACGAAAACATAATAATGGCCATGACCATCACCAGTCCGCCCAGGCCGTTGGGCATAAAGCCGCCTTGCTCCCACAGGTTGCGCACGGTGGCCTGTGGACCGCCGGTACCGCTAAACAGCAGCCAGCCGCCGAACAGGATCATGGCAATAACCGCAATCACCTTAATAATGGCGAACCAGAACTCCATCTCACCAAACACTTTTACATTGGTCAGGTTAACGGCGTTGATCAGCACAAAGAAGATGGCGGCTGAGGCCCAGGTAGGAAAATCAGGCCACCAGAACTGGATATACTTGCCCACCGCGCTCAGCTCGGCCATCGCCACCAGCACATACAGGACCCAGTAGTTCCAGCCGGAGGCAAAACCGGCGAAGTTGCCCCAGTATTTGTAAGCGAAATGGCTGAAGCTGCCGGCGACTGGCTCCTCGACGACCATTTCGCCGAGTTGGCGCATGATGAGAAAAGCGATAAATCCGGCAATGGCATAGCCTAAAATAACGGCCGGGCCAGCGGATTTGATAACCGACGCACTGCCCAGAAACAGGCCGGTTCCCACTGCACCACCCAGGGCAATCAACTGAATATGGCGGTTTTTTAAACCGCGCTTCAGCGATTCGCCGTGCTGTTGTTCCATACACACCTCATGATGTTGTTATTCTTCGCCGCAGGATGCTCTGACTGTAAAGAATTAAATACACGTAAGACTGATATTTTTAGGGAATCTGACTTGCGTAATGCCGCCAGCTGTAACCTGCCGACCAGAATAGTGATAAGCGCAGGGCTTTGCACCTGCTTTCGCTTTACCTGTTACGAGTTGGCTGAAAAAGAAGCAGCGGAAAAAGGGGGATGTTGACGAGGTGGGTAAAAAACGAACCTGAACGCAGCGAAAGGAAAGCGCAGCGAGCTAAATCGGTTTAACTGGGAGCTTTGTGTAATTTTAGGTAAACCCGAAAAAATTTAACATTGAGTTAACACCCTGTTTTCCACTTTTCAACTCAACAGTTAATGCAAAAGCACAGCCTTACGTCACCTTAATGTCACCGATGCCGTATAGACACAAGGTGAATACTTTGTTACTTTACGGGCTCCTTTTTTGAATTGGTATTACCAATTTACTTTATCAGACAGGCACACTAAGAAGGGAAGATGGCTTACATTAAGATTCGTCAACCCAAACTCTCCGATGCCATTGAGCAGCAACTTGAATCCCTGATTATGGAAGGGACGCTGCAGCCGGGAGAGAAGTTGCTCCCCGAGCGCGAACTCGCCAAACAATTCGATGTTTCACGTCCGTCTCTCCGTGAGGCAATCCAGCGTTTAGAAGCGAAAGGATTGTTACTACGCCGTCAGGGCGGCGGAACATTTGTACAGAAACATCTCTGGCAGAGCGTGAGCGATCCTCTCGTTGGGCTTCTTGCCGAGCATCCGGAATCGCAGTTTGACCTGTTGGAAACGCGCCACGCGTTAGAAGGCATCGCCGCTTACTATGCCGCGCTGCGCGGTACAGAAGAGGATTTACAGCGGATTCGCGACTGCCATCTTCATATTCAGCAGGCGCAGGACAGCGGCGATCTCGACGCTGAAGCAGACGCAGTAATGAAGTATCAGATCGCTGTCACAGAAGCAGCCCATAATGTCGTGCTTTTGCATTTGCTACGATCAATGGGACCTATGCTGGAACAGAACGTTCGACAGAATTTTGAATTGCTCTACTCGCGCCGGGAAATGCTGGCGAAAGTGAGCGGTCACCGCGCCAGAATTTTCGAGGCGATTGTGGCTCGTGAGCCGGAACAAGCACGCGAGGCTTCACACCGTCACCTGGCGTTCATTGAGGAAATCTTGCTGGACAGAAGTCGGGAGCAGAGCCGTCGAGAACGCTCCCTGCGTCGTTTACAGCAACGTAAGGAATAACGTGCGGCAAAGATCGTGCGAACATGTGCGACGAGCCTGTCTCCTTGACGTTAACAGGCTCCCGATTTTTCAACGTATTAGACACAGATAAGGAATACCCCCATGTCAGAACGTTTACACAATGACGTGGATCCGATTGAAACTCGTGACTGGCTACAGGCGATCGAATCGGTCATCCGTGAAGAAGGTGTTGAACGTGCACAGTATCTGATTGATCAGGTGCTGAGTGCAGCCCGCAAAGGCGGTGTGAAAGTTGCTGGCGGTGCTGCCGCAATCAGTAACTACATCAACTCTATTGCCGTTGAAGATGAACCGGATTATCCGGGCAACACCTCACTTGAACGTCGTATCCGTTCCGCCATTCGCTGGAACGCCATCATGTCGGTGCTGCGCGCATCGAAGAAAGATCTGGAACTTGGCGGCCACATGTCCTCCTTCCAGTCTTCTGCCACCATCTATGAAGTGTGTTTTAACCACTTCTTCCGCGCGCGCAGTGAAAAAGACGGCGGCGATCTGGTGTACTTCCAGGGCCACATTTCTCCGGGTATCTATGCCCGTGCTTTCTTGGAAGGTCGTCTGACTGAAGAGCAGATGAATAACTTCCGTCAGGAAGTGGATGGCAAAGGCCTGTCCTCTTATCCGCATCCAAAACTGATGCCGGAATTCTGGCAGTTCCCGACCGTCTCCATGGGGCTGGGCCCACTCAATGCCATCTACCAGGCTAAATTCCTGAAATATCTGGAACACCGTGGTCTGAAAGATACCTCCGGTCAGACCGTTTACGCTTTCCTGGGCGACGGCGAGATGGATGAGCCAGAATCCAAAGGTGCGATCACCATCGCCACCCGTGAAAAACTGGATAACCTGGTTTTCATCATCAACTGTAACCTGCAGCGTCTGGATGGACCGGTCACCGGTAACGGTAAGATCATCAACGAGCTGGAAGGCATTTTTGCCGGTGCTGGCTGGGAAGTGATCAAGGTTATCTGGGGCGGTCGTTGGGATGAACTGCTGCGTAATGACACCAGCGGTAAACTGATCCAGCTGATGAACGAAACCGTTGACGGCGACTACCAGACGTTTAAGTCACGTGATGGTGCCTATGTGCGTGAGCACTTCTTCGGCAAATATCCGGAAACCGCTGCCCTGGTGAAAGACTGGTCAGATGATGAAATCTGGGCACTGAACCGTGGTGGTCACGATCCGAAGAAGATCTATGCGGCACTGAAAAAAGCGCAGGATACCAAAGGCAAGCCGGTTCTGATCCTGGCCCATACCATTAAAGGTTATGGTATGGGCGACACCGCCGAAGGTAAGAACATCGCGCACCAGGTGAAGAAGATGAACATGGATGGCGTTCGCTACATCCGCGATCGCTTCAACGTGCCGGTCGAAGACGACAAGATCGAATCTCTGCCTTACATCACCTTCGATAAAGGCTCTGAAGAGTACAACTATCTGCACGGCCAGCGTGAGAAGTTAGGCGGTTACCTGCCATCACGTCAGCCGAAGTTCACTGAAAAGCTGGAAATGCCAGCGCTGGAAGAGTTCAGTGCGCTGCTGGAAGAGCAGAACAAAGAAATCTCGACCACCATCGCGTTCGTGCGTGCACTGAATGTGATGCTGAAGAACAAATCGATCAAAGATCGCCTGGTGCCTATCCTTGCGGATGAAGCCCGTACTTTCGGTATGGAAGGCCTGTTCCGTCAGATTGGTATCTACAGCCCGAACGGTCAGCAGTACACACCGCAGGACCGTGAGCAGGTGGCTTACTATAAAGAAGACGAGAAAGGTCAGATTCTGCAGGAAGGGATTAACGAGCTGGGCGCAGGATCATCCTGGCTGGCGGCGGCAACCTCTTACAGCACCAACAACCTGCCGATGATTCCGTTCTACATCTATTATTCTATGTTCGGATTCCAGCGTATTGGCGATCTGATGTGGCTGGCGGGCGACCAACAGGCGCGGGGCTTCCTGGTCGGCGGTACATCAGGCCGTACCACCCTGAACGGCGAAGGTTTGCAGCATGAAGATGGCCACAGCCATATTCAGTCACTGACGATCCCTAACTGTATCTCCTACGATCCGTCGTATGCCTACGAAGTGGCAGTCATCATGCATGACGGTCTGGTTCGTATGTACGGCGAAGCGCAGGAAAATATTTATTACTACATCACCACGCTGAACGAAAACTACCACATGCCAGCGATGCCGAAAGGTGCCGAGGAAGGTATCCGTAAAGGTATCTACAAGCTGGAAACCGTTGAGGGTAGCAAAGGTAAAGTTCAGCTCTTGGGTTCAGGCTCTATCCTGCGTCACGTGCGTGAAGCTGCCCAGATTCTGGCGACCGATTACGGCATTGGTTCAGACGTTTACAGCGTCACCTCGTTCACCGAGCTGGCCCGCGATGGTCAGGACTGTGAGCGCTGGAACATGCTGCATCCAACGGAAGCCCCACGCGTGCCTTACATCGCTCAGGTGATGAACGAAGCGCCAGCCGTGGCCTCCACCGACTACATGAAGCTGTTCGCTGAGCAGGTTCGCAGCTATGTGCCTTCAAGCGATTACCGCGTGCTGGGTACGGATGGCTTTGGCCGCTCTGACAGTCGTGAAAATCTGCGTCACCACTTTGAAGTGGATGCATCTTACGTTGTGGTTGCCGCGCTGGGTGAACTGGCTAAACGTGGCGAAATCGATAAGAAAGTCGTGGCGGATGCGATCGTGAAGTTCAAGATCGATGCCGATAAAGTTAACCCGCGTCTGGCTTAAGAGGTAACAGAGTAATGGCTATTGAAATCAAGGTACCAGATATCGGGTCAGACGAAGTTGAAGTCACCGAAATTCTGGTCAAGGTTGGCGACAAGGTGGAAGCCGAGCAGTCGCTGATCACCGTGGAAGGCGATAAAGCCTCTATGGAAGTTCCCTCGCCGCAGGCTGGTGTGGTGAAAGAGATCAAAATCGCAACCGGTGACAAAGTGGAAACCGGTTCGCTGATCATGATGTTTGATGCTGAAGGCGCTGCGGAAGCAGCCCCTGCCGCCGCCGAAGAGAAGAAAGCGGACGCGGCGCCTGCGCCAGCCGCTGCTGCGGCCACTGCCAGCAAAGAAGTTGCTGTGCCGGATATCGGCGGTGACGAAGTTGAAGTCACTGAGATTCTGGTTAAGGTTGGCGATAAAGTCGAAGCCGAGCAGTCACTTATTGTCGTCGAAGGTGACAAAGCGTCAATGGAAGTTCCGGCTCCGTTCGCGGGTGTGGTCAAAGAGATCACCATTGCGACCGGCGACAAAGTCAGCACCGGTTCAGCCATCATGGTCTTTGAAGCAGAAGGTGCAGCACCGGCCTCTGATGCGAAGCCAGAAGTGAAAGAAGAAGCGGCATCGGCACCTGCCGCGGCTACGGGCGCAAAAGACGTTAACGTTCCGGATATCGGGGGAGACGAAGTTGAAGTCACCGAGATCCTCGTTAAGGTTGGCGACAAGGTGGAAGCCGAGCAGTCACTGATCGTTGTTGAAGGCGACAAAGCCTCTATGGAAGTGCCAGCACCGTTTGCGGGTATCGTCAAAGAGCTGAAAGTCGCGACGGGCGATAAAGTCAGCACCGGCTCACTGATTATGGTCTTCGAAGTTGAAGGTGCTGCTCCGGCTGCCCCTGCGGCTGCGAAACAGGAAGCCGCACCGGCGCCTGCTGCCAAATCTGAAGCGAAAGCCGCAGCAGCACCTGCCGCCGCTAAAACAGAGAGCAAAGGTGAGTTCGCAGAGAACGACGCTTACGTTCACGCTACCCCGGTCATTCGTCGTCTGGCGCGTGAATTTGGCGTTAACCTGGCCAAAGTTAAAGGCACAGGCCGTAAAGGTCGTATTCTGAAAGAAGACGTTCAGGCTTACGTTAAAGATGCCGTGAAACGCGCAGAAGCCGCGCCAGCCGCCGCCAGCGGTGGCGGCCTACCGGGCATGCTGCCATGGCCAAAAGTTGACTTCAGTAAGTTTGGTGAAGTTGAAGAAGTGGAGCTGGGCCGTATCCAGAAAATCTCGGGTGCGAACCTGAGCCGTAACTGGGTCATGATCCCACACGTTACGCACTTCGACAAAACCGATATTACCGAGCTTGAAGCTTTCCGTAAGCAGCAGAACGCCGAAGCGGAGAAGCGTAAGCTGGACGTGAAATACACGCCAGTGGTCTTCATCATGAAAGCGGTGGCGGCGGCGCTTGAGCAGATGCCACGCTTTAACAGCTCACTGTCTGAAGATGCGCAGAAGCTGACGTTGAAAAAGTACATCAACATCGGTGTGGCGGTGGATACGCCAAACGGCCTGGTGGTTCCGGTCTTTAAAGACGTGAACAAGAAGGGCATCACAGAACTGTCTCGTGAACTGATGGCGATCTCTAAAAAGGCGCGCGATGGCAAACTAACCGCAGGCGACATGCAGGGCGGCTGTTTCACCATCTCCAGCCTTGGCGGCCTGGGCACCACCCACTTTGCGCCGATTGTTAACGCGCCAGAAGTGGCCATCCTTGGTGTGTCAAAGTCAGCGATGGAGCCAGTGTGGAACGGTAAAGAGTTTGCACCACGTCTGATGATGCCAATCTCTCTGTCCTTCGATCACCGCGTTATCGACGGTGCAGATGGCGCACGTTTCATTACCATTATTGGCAATATGCTGTCAGACATTCGTCGTCTGGTTATGTAAAAAGCGCAAAAGGCCGGCAAATGCCGGCCTTTTTGTAACATTCAGGGCACCGCGGTTGGCAGTTTATTAACAATTCTGTAAACTCTTGCGGTGAACATGTCCCGGTGGAATAAGGACATCATGAGCCTATTCCATTAGGCATAATTGGCGCAGTCAGCTTGCGTACCTGCCACGCAAACCCGTCAACGGTAGGGTGGTAGCAACATACGCAATATGGCCAGTTAACTAGCCTAATGGGATAGGCTCAGCGTCTGACCCGCCGGAAATCCAATAAGAGGTCATGATGAGTACAGAGATTAAAACTCAGGTCGTGGTACTTGGGGCAGGTCCTGCAGGTTACTCTGCAGCTTTTCGTTGCGCTGACTTAGGTCTGGAAACCGTACTGGTTGAGCGCTACAGCACCCTCGGCGGTGTCTGTCTTAACGTAGGCTGTATCCCGTCTAAAGCGCTACTGCACGTTGCCAAAGTGATTGAAGAAGCGAAAGCGCTGGAAGAACACGGCATTGTGTTTGGTCAGCCGCAAACGGATATCAACAAAATCCGCAGCTGGAAAGAGAAGGTGATTAACCAGCTGACTGGCGGTCTGTCAGGCATGGCAAAAGGTCGTAAAGTCAAGGTTGTTAACGGCCTGGGCAAATTTACCGGTGCGAATACGCTGGTGGTTGAAGGTGAAGGTGGTGCAACCACCATTAACTTCGACAACGCCATTATCGCTGCGGGCTCACGCCCAATCGAGCTGCCGTTCATTCCTCATGAAGATCCTCGCGTGTGGGATTCAACCGATGCGCTGGAACTGAAAGAAGTGCCTAAACGTCTGCTGGTCATGGGCGGCGGTATTATCGGTCTGGAAATGGCGACGGTTTACCATGCGCTGGGTTCAGAGATCGACGTGGTTGAAATGTTCGACCAGGTTATCCCGGCTGCCGATAAAGACGTGGTGAAAGTCTTCACCAAACGTATCAGCAAGAAATTCAACCTGATGCTGGAAACTAAGGTGACCGCCGTTGAAGCAAAAGACGACGGTATCTATGTTTCAATGGAAGGTAAAAAAGCGCCAGGCGAAGCCCAGCGTTATGATGCGGTTCTGGTGGCAATTGGTCGCGTGCCAAACGGTAAGGGCATGGATGCAGATAAAGCCGGCGTTGAGGTTGACGACCGTGGCTTTATCCGCGTTGACAAACAAATGCGCACCAACGTGCCGCACATCTACGCTATCGGCGATATCGTCGGGCAGCCGATGCTGGCGCATAAAGGCGTGCATGAAGGCCACGTTGCGGCAGAAGTCATTTCAGGTCTGAAGCACTACTTCGATCCGAAAGTGATTCCGTCCATTGCCTATACTGAACCAGAAGTTGCCTGGGTTGGTCTGACCGAGAAAGAAGCGAAAGAGAAAGGCATCAGCTATGAAACTGCCACATTCCCGTGGGCAGCATCCGGCCGTGCTATTGCTTCTGACTGCGCAGACGGTATCACCAAACTGATTTTCGACAAAGAAACCCATCGCGTTATCGGTGGCGCCATCGTCGGTACTAACGGCGGTGAGCTGCTGGGCGAAATTGGTCTGGCCATCGAGATGGGCTGTGATGCAGAAGACATCGCATTGACCATCCATGCGCACCCGACCCTGCATGAGTCAGTAGGCCTGGCCGCTGAAATCTTTGAAGGCAGCATCACCGATCTGCCTAACGCGAAAGCGAAAAAGAAATAAGTTTCAGAACTGAAATAGCGGCCCCTTATGGGGCCGTTTTTTTATGGCTTAGTTTCATTCGGATAATGAAAGGAATAAAGGAAAGGGCACCTGCGCTAACACCTTTACACGGGCAAAAATGGCGTAGTCAATCCCGCCATTAACGCATTTTTTATTGCCTGGTTTCGTTATTCAAGACAGATGAAAGTTCAGTACTCATTATTCTGAGGCGAAGTTCACATAATGAACGTCAATTTGATAAACGTAATCCTAAGAGCATTGACCCGCTGATAACAAGCGAACCGTATTTCGACTTGATGGTGGCACCTCTCTTGATTTTTATTGTGCGAGGGGTTAGCGCTTGCAGTGTTGAGGTATCAGGGTTTCCCCCGCTCGCACGCGTTAAAATTATTGTGAGCGGTTCCTGCCTCTTTCCACCTCAGGTTCTCACGTCAGGCAGAATGATTCATGAGCCCAACCGCAGTCTGCGCATGTAATATTTCAGTGTCTCTTTATATTTTATTGGATTATTTAGTGAACCATTAATAAGATCGTCAGAGGTTAATGCATCCTGGTCAAAAGGTTTTTATATTTATTTTTTTGCGCCTTTTTAATTTTTTTAACGCGAGATCACGTTGTTATTCAATTTTTTATGATTGCCTGCTTCGTTATTATTAAGGCGTAGCCAGTCAATAAAATGCCGCAACGGCGCAGAGACATAACGTCTGCCAGGATAATACAGCCAGAAGCCATCTGCATGTTGGGTAAAGCCACTGAGCAGTTCAACGAGTGCGCCGCGCTGCAGATGGGCGCTGACCACGGCTTCCTGTAAGAAGGCGATCCCTGCCCCTGAAAGGGCGGCCTGCAAAATCCGCTCGTTGTTATCCAGCACCAGCGGGCCACTGACCGCAACCTCCTGCCTTTGCCCCGCGTGCCAGAATTCCCAGCGATAGCGTCGGCCACTGGGGAAGCGGCGTTCGATGCAGGGAAATGCAAGCAGTTCATCCGGCGTTTGTGGTGCGCCATGACGTTCGATTAAGGCCGGGCTTGCGACAACCAGAGTGCGCATTGCCGGGCCAAAGGGCAGGGCAATCATATCCTGTGCCAGCACATCGCCATAGCGAATGCCTGCATCAAAACCCGCTTCCAGAATATCGACCAGCGCATCATTACTGTCAATTTCCAGCGTGATTTCCGGATAGCGCTGGATAAACGGCAGAATCAAGCTTTCAAAGAACAGTGTTTCAGCAGAACGCGGCATATTGAGTTTCAGCTTGCCGTGTGGACGCGCCCGCCAGTCATTAAGTTCATCCACGGCCTGAGAGAGTTCGACCAGCGCGGGTTGAATACGCTGGAGAAAATGCGCGCCCGCTTCGGTCAGGGAAACGTTGCGAGTGGTGCGGTTAAGCAGCCTCACGCCGAGCCGCTGCTCGAAATGGCGCATAGCATGGCTGAGTGCCGAGGGCGTGACGTTACGCGCCTGCGCGGCTTTGCGAAAGCTACGATGGTGCGCAATCGCACAAAACATTTCCAGTTCCTGAAGCGTTGCCCGGGATAACGTCATTGATGAGTTTTTCTCACTGAATTAGAAAATTAAGCACAATTGTTGTTGCGATTGATGAGGATTATAACAATAACACCGCAATAATGAGGAAGATGTCATGCAACAACGTCAATTAGGTAATCAGGGTTTACAGGTATCGGCACTCGGGCTGGGCTGCATGGGCATGACCTTCGCCTATGGCAACACGGATGAGTCACAGGCATTAAATACGCTCTCCCGCGCATTTGAACTGGGCATTAATTTTCTGGATACCGCTGAGATTTACGGGCCCTTCACAAACGAAGCGCTGATTGCAAAAGCCCTTAAAGGCCGCCGTGATAGCGTGACCGTTGCGACGAAATTTGGTTTTAGCATTAGCGGTGCCGGTCAGGGCTGGGAGAACATGACCGGTGTGAACAGTCAGCCACAGCATATTCGCGAGGCAGTAGAAGGATCTTTGACGCGTCTCGGCACCGATCATATTGACCTGCTTTATCAACATCGTTTCGATCCCGCGGTGCCGATCGAAGACGTGGTGGGCACGATGGCAGATTTAATTAATGAGGGAAAAGTGCGCTACCTCGGCCTGTCGGAAGTGTCTGCTGCCACGCTGCGCCGTGCCTGTGCCGTACATCCGATTTCGGCCTTACAAAGCGAGTACTCACTTTGGACTCGCGATCCCGAGCAGAGCATTCTTGCTACCTGCCGCGAACTTAACGTCGGTTTTGTGCCTTACAGCCCTCTGGGCCGCGGTTTTCTGACAGGTAAGCTGGCAGCGGTGACCGACCTTGATCCGCATGATTTCCGCCGTGGCTTGCCGCGTTTCCAGCAGCAGTCACAGCAACATAACCAAAAGTTAGTGGATCAACTGATGGAGATGGCGCGGGGTTATGGTATTTCTGCAGCTCAACTGGCACTGGCGTGGGTTTTAGCGAAGGGTGAGGATATCGTGCCTATTCCGGGAGCAAGCAAAGTCCACCATCTGGAAGAAAACTGTGCCGCCGCGTCAGTTGCCCTGAAAAAGGTCGACATCGACATGCTGGATACTGTGTTTGCCCCGGAAAACATTCGCGGTGAGCGCTACGCCAATGCAGAATACGGTATGATCGACCGCTAAACGTAATCGGGTATGACTGTGTTAGCAGGCGGGGCTTTACGCCCTGCTTTTTTTCCGTTTACACCGGATTAGTTAGCGCATTCTGCTACAGAAAACCCTAATGTTGCTTTTTTGTAAACAGATTAACAAGGCGGTTAAATCCTGCTATGCTGCCCCACGCGGAACCGGGCACCTTACCCTACTCATGGAATGCGTTGTCATCAGGGTGCACCGGAAACCCATACAATGAGAGCGAGGAGAACGTCGTGCTAGAAGAATACCGTAAGCACGTTGCCGAGCGTGCTGCCCAAGGGATCGTACCTAAGCCATTAGATGCTTCCCAAATGGCCGCGCTGGTTGAACTGCTAAAAAATCCACCTGCGGGTGAAGAAGAATTTTTGACCGATTTGTTGGTCAACCGCGTACCACCCGGCGTCGATGAAGCGGCGTATGTTAAAGCAGGTTTCCTGGCTGCTGTCGCCAAAGGCGAAACAACCTCTCCTCTGGTATCTCCTGAAAAAGCTGTTGAACTGCTCGGTACCATGCAGGGCGGCTACAACATCCATCCTCTGATTGAAGCATTAGATGATGCGAAACTCGCACCGATTGCGGCAAAAGCGCTTTCCCACACGTTGCTGATGTTTGACAGCTTTTACGACGTAGAAGAAAAAGCCAAAGCAGGCAATCCACACGCGAAGCAGGTGATGCAGTCGTGGGCGGATGCCGAATGGTATCTGTCACGTCCTGAGCTGGCTGAAAAAATTACCGTTACGGTTTTCAAAGTCACGGGTGAAACCAACACCGATGACCTGTCTCCGGCACCGGATGCCTGGTCACGTCCTGATATCCCACTGCATGCCCTGGCGATGCTGAAAAATGCCCGTGAAGGCATTGAGCCGGATGAGTCAGGCAACATCGGTCCGATTAAGCAGATCGAAGCACTGCAGGCCAAAGGTTTCCCGCTGGCCTATGTGGGCGATGTTGTGGGCACAGGTTCATCCCGTAAATCGGCCACCAACTCGGTACTGTGGTTTATGGGCGATGACATCCCTAACGTGCCGAATAAAAAAGGCGGTGGTGTTGTTCTGGGCGGCAAGATTGCGCCTATCTTCTTCAACACCATGGAAGATGCCGGCGCGCTGCCGATCGAAGTGGATGTGAACGACCTGAATATGGGTGATGTCATTGATATCTATCCGTTTAAAGGCGAAGTGCGCAATCACGAAACCGGCGATCTGCTGGCCAGTTTTGAACTGAAAACCGACGTGCTGATTGATGAAGTGCGTGCCGGTGGCCGTATTCCACTGATCATCGGTCGTGGCCTGACCAGCAAAGCGCGTGAATCCCTGGGGCTGCCTGTCAGCACCGTGTTCCGTATCGCGAAAGACGTGGCGGAAAGCTCACGTGGCTACTCACTGGCGCAGAAAATGGTTGGCCGCGCCTGTGGCGTGGACGGCGTCCGTCCGGGGGCCTATTGCGAACCGAAAATGACCTCGGTGGGCTCGCAGGATACCACCGGTCCTATGACCCGCGACGAGCTGAAAGACCTGGCATGTCTGGGCTTCTCTGCCGATCTGGTGATGCAGTCATTCTGTCACACGGCGGCTTATCCTAAGCCAGTCGATGTGAACACGCACCACACGCTGCCAGACTTCATCATGAACCGTGGCGGCGTTTCCCTGCGTCCGGGTGATGGCGTGATTCACTCCTGGCTGAACCGTATGCTGCTGCCGGATACCGTCGGCACCGGTGGCGATTCCCACACCCGCTTCCCAATCGGTATTTCCTTCCCGGCAGGTTCGGGTCTGGTTGCCTTTGCGGCAGCGACCGGCGTTATGCCACTGGATATGCCGGAATCGGTACTGGTACGTTTCAAAGGTAAAATGCAGCCCGGCATTACGCTGCGCGATCTGGTTCACGCCATTCCGCTGTATGCGATTAAGCAGGGCCTGTTAACCGTTGAGAAGAAAGGTAAGAAGAACATCTTCTCCGGTCGCATCCTTGAAATTGAAGGTCTGCCCGATCTGAAAGTGGAGCAGGCGTTCGAACTGACCGATGCCTCTGCTGAGCGTTCTGCTGCAGGCTGTACCATCAAGCTGGATCAGGCGCCGATCAAAGAGTATCTGACATCTAACATTGTCCTGCTGAAATGGATGATCTCAGAAGGCTACGGCGATCGTCGTACGCTTGAGCGCCGTATCGAAGGCATGGAGAAATGGCTGGCGGATCCACAGCTGCTCGAAGCCGACGCCGATGCAGAATATGCTGCGGTGATTGACATCGATCTGGCGGAGATCAAAGAGCCGATTCTGTGCGCGCCAAACGATCCCGACGATGCGCGTCTGCTGTCAGATGTGCAGGGCGAGAAGATTGATGAAGTCTTTATCGGTTCGTGCATGACCAACATCGGTCACTTCCGCGCGGCAGGTAAGTTGCTGGACAGCCACAAAGGCCAGCTGCCAACCCGTTTGTGGGTCGCACCACCGACCAAAATGGATGCGGCTCAGCTGACGGAAGAAGGCTACTACAGCGTGTTCGGTAAGAGCGGTGCGCGTATCGAGATCCCGGGTTGTTCACTGTGCATGGGTAACCAGGCACGTGTCGCCGATGGCGCAACGGTCGTTTCGACCTCAACCCGTAACTTCCCGAACCGTTTGGGTACAGGGGCTAACGTCTACCTGGCTTCTGCGGAGCTGGCGGCGGTCTCATCACTGTTAGGTAAGCTGCCAACGCCAGATGAGTATCAGCAGTTTATGGCGCAGGTGGATAAAACGGCTAGCGATACCTATCGCTATCTCAACTTTGACCAGTTGAGCCAGTACACTGAAAAAGCGGATGGCGTGATTTTCCAGACCGCCGTCTGATTGCTGATCGTTGGTCTATTTAAGAGGGACGCTCTGGCGTTCCTCTTTTTTTATGCCTGAAAAGTGTCATGAAGGAAGCCGGATGTGTGCGCTAAGCAGGTGCATGGTAATGAAAATAGCGGTATAACAGCGCGAGTGACTGATAAAGAGATAAGATCATGGAGTATGAATTTCTACGTGACATCACGGGCAAAGTGAAAGTTCGTATGTCGATGGGACATGAAGCACTGGGCCACTGGTTTAATGAAGAGGTCGAGCACGATGCCAGCGTGCTGGATGAGGTAGAAGCGGAAGCCCATAAATTAAAAGGGAGTGAACGTCAGTGGCAACGTATCGGGCGGGAATACACGCTGTGGATGGATGACGAAGAGGTGATTGTCCGCGCGAATACGCTGAATTTTGAAGGCGATGAAATGGAAGAGGGCATGAATTATTACGACGAAGAAAGCTTGTGCTTCTGCGGTATGGAGGATTTTCTGGCGGTCATTGCTGCCTGGCGGCGCTTCATGCAAAACAGATAATACCGGTGAGTATTGCAGGCCCTGTGGTTCCCCTCCGTATTGATTGATTATGCTCAACTAACCGCGCGCTATTCTGCGATTCATGCCGCAATTTTCCTCTTAATGATTTAATATCATCATGGTGATTATAATTAATCATAATGGTGATAATATGGATATTAAAGCAACAGTTGAAAAAATCCCGGGCGGTATGATGGTTGTCCCGCTGGTTTTAGGGGCCATCGTGAATACGCTCGCGCCCGAAGCCTTACAGGTGGGCGGCTTTACCACCGCGCTTTTTAAAGAAGGTGCACCTGCTCTGATTGGGGCATTTTTGTTTTGTATGGGCGCAGGGATATATATCAAAGCGGCACCCAAAGCCTTGTTGATAGGCGGTGGCGTCACGGCAAGCAAGTTTCTTGTTGCTGTGGCCGTGGGCTTTGCTGTGGATACCTTTTTTGGCGCGGAGGGGCTGTGGGGACTGACGTCGGTCGCCGTCATTTCGGCCATGAGCAATACGAATGGCGGCCTTTATGCTGCGCTCGCGGGGGAGTTTGGCCAGGACAATGAAGTCGGCGCGACCCCCGTGATCTCCCTTAACGATGGTCCGGTACTCACCATGATTGCCCTGGGCGCGGCAGGGATGGCAAATATTCCTGTCATGTCGGTGGTGGTGGTGATCGTCCCCATGCTGCTGGGCATGTTGCTCGGTAATCTCGATCCAAAAATGCGCGATTTTTTGTCTCAGGGCGGCCCGATACTGATTCCCTTCTTTGCCTTTGCGTTGGGCGCCAGCATTGATTTTGCCATGCTGCTCAAAGGCGGGCTGGCTGGCATTGTTCTGGGGAGCTTAACCACGCTCGTCGGCGGCTTCTTTAATATAAAAGTCGATCGCTTGTTAGGTGGCAGCGGAATTGCCGGCGCGGCGGCATCCAGCACGGCGGGCAATGCTGTCGCCACGCCTGTTGCTATTGCTCACGCCGATCCCGCCCTGGCGGACGTCGTTGCGTCGGCCACGCCGCTGGTCGCGACGTCGGTCATTGTTACCGCAATTTTAACGCCCATGCTGACCTCATGGGTGGCAAAGAGTAATCAGCAGCGATCGCTGTCATCCACGGAGAAGTTATGATGAAAATGCTTGTCATCGCCGACGATTTTACGGGCGCAAACGATACCGGTGTCCAGTTGGCCAAAAAGGGCGCACGCACCGAAGTGATGCTGACGCCACAGCAGAAACCCTCGCGGCGGACTGACGTACTCGTCATCAACACGGATAGCCGGGCGCTTAGCGCAGAGCAGGCGAGCATTGCCGTTACTCAGGCGCTTTCTGCCTGGCTGGGCACGACGCAAAATAACGTACTGATTTATAAAAAAATCGACTCGACCTTGCGGGGGAACCCCGGGGCAGAGATTGCCGCGGCTATGGCGGCAAGTGGTGCCACGCTGGCGATCGTTGCCGCGGCCATACCTTCGGCAGGCCGCATCACGCGCCAGGGTGAGTGCCTGGTGCACCAGCGTCCGTTGCTGGAGACAGAGTTTGCCAGCGATCCTCGCACCCCGATTATTTCGTCGCGAATCAGTACGCTTATCGGCTTACAGACTCGTCTGCCGGTGAGTGAAATGTCGCTGGACGTGGTAAGAGGCGGTGAGCTACGTGCCCGGCTTGAAAGTCTGGCCCGGCAGGGAGGGGGCATCGTGGTCATGGATGCCGAAAATGATAACGATCTGACGCTAATTGCCCAGGCCGCCCTGGCCATGACCCGGCCCCCTTTATTGGTCGGTGCGGCGGGGCTGGCGAATGCACTTCCGGCTGAAAGTTACATGACTATGCATCAAACTCTGCCCGTATTGGTGGTGGCAGGCTCAATGAGTGAAATGACCCGACGTCAGGTTGAGCAGGCGCAGCGCTCAGGACGCGTTGACGTTGTCAGAATAGCGGTACAAACCCTTCTGGGGCCTAAAGATGAGTGCGAACATATCGTGGCCCAGGCGTGCGAGATTCTGATGCAGAACAGGCACTGTGTTCTTCAGACCAGCAGCAGCGTTGACGATCGTAATCAGATTGATGCTCTGACCGCGCACTACGAACTGAGTCGAGAAGCCTTAGGTGAAAAGCTGAGTCAGCGGCTGGGAGAAATCACGTTGGCGATTCTCGATCGTGCTCGTACCGGCGGCCTGTTTCTCACCGGTGGGGACATCGCTATTGCGGTTGCTAACGCATTGGGCGCTGAAGGTTATCGTATTCAGAGCGAAGTCGCTCCCTGTATCCCCTGCGGCACCTTCGTGAACAGTGAAATTGATGACCTGCCGGTTATTACCAAGGCGGGGGGATTTGGCACAGACAGTACGCTATGCGAAGCCCTGCACTACATAGAAGAGTTGTATCTCCAACCCTAAGCCCGGGCCTGTACATCGGCGACGTTGCAGTCGATGTGCAGGTTAAAATCGATTTCAGAGAGCACAAGGTAGGGCTGATTTGTATTAAGAGCACGGGGCACAGGGCAATATTTAACGCCGCGCGCGATGTTCTGTTTTATTAAAATATAACCTTTCACCAAAAAGATGAGGAGATGACAGGCGGTTTTGACATGAGTGATAACATTTAATTGGTTAATAATGCGATGGCGCTAAGTCAAATTAACGTTGCACTTTATTCCTTCAACGCAATGTTGTAAGCATTTTCATTCTCATCTCTTTTAAAAGTCTTTGATTTTAATCTTTTTTATTTCGGTGGGTTAATTCACGCTCCGCTGAAGCTGCATAGTGATAGATAAGCATCTCTGCGATTTTTTGAAGTGGCTTAAAATTAAAAAGGTAACGCAGTGGAAATTTCAGCAACTGCGTTAATAATCAACTGGACATTAATGCGTTTATATTGGCGTCACTCATTTTTGGGTGCGTTAACAGGCTTTTCATTAAATTTACATGCCTGATTATTAATGTTTTTGCCATTAGTCTCAGTTAATTAATGGAATTTATTTATTTTTTTCCACTCGCGGAGAAATTATGCTCAGCAACACATCTATCAGAACACGACTCTATATTGCATTTGGCGCGATTACGCTGGTCATGATTGTCGTTTGTGGCATGTTTTATGCCGGGTTTGGCCGGGTAACACAAGCCAGCCAGCTTAATATTCATACTTATCAGGTTGTTGAAGGATTAAACAAGGCCACCGAAAACCTGCTTAATATGGAGACGGGCGTGCGTGGTTTTGCGCTCAACGGCAAACCGCAGATGCTGGTCCCGTTTAATGAAGGAAAACAGGCATTCAGTCGATATATAGAGAGTACGCATCAGCTGACCCAGGATAATCCGGAACAGCAGAAACGTTTAGTTGATTTGGAAAACAGACAAAAGGCCTGGCTGGAAACCTATGCCCAAAAGGTGATCGATGCGCGCGAACGCCTGAATCAGGGCTCGCTGGATCAGCAGCGCTTTTTTGAGCTCTTTGCCTCGGGTGAAGGGAAAGTTCAAATGGATGCGATGCGCTCTGTCATTGAGTCAATGATTGCCACTGAAAAATCGTTGCTGCAGGCCCGTGCAGACGAGTTAATCACTGAGCGTACAAAGACCAGAATGACGTTAACAGGCGGGCTGGTGCTTTCGACAGCCATCTCATTGGTGCTGGGACTGCTTATTTCCCGTAGCATTTCCCGTCCTCTGACGCTGGCGGTGAATACGGCTGATACCATCGCCCGGGGCGACCTGACCTCCGTGATTACCGTGGATCGAAAGGATGAGACCGGCAAGCTGCTTGCGGCGCTGGCCAATATGCAAAATCATCTGCGGACACTGGTTTCTCAGATCAAAGACTCCGCTGCGTCGGTTGAACTGGCAGCCAGCGAAATCGCACAGGGAAATACAGAGCTCTCTTCCCGCACGGAGGAGCAGGCTGCCGCGTTGCAGCAGACGGCAGCCAGTATGGAGCAGATTACCGCTACCGTGCGCAACAACACTTCCGTCGCAGAATCCACCGCCTCTTCGGCTCGCGAGACGGAATCGCTGACCCGCGCCAGTGAAAAAGCCGTCAATGAAATGAGTCAGACCATGCACAGCATTTCGGTGAGTGCGGCCAAGGTCAAAGAGATTACGGCGGTCATTCAGAGCATCGCGTTTCAGACGAACATTCTGGCGCTGAATGCCGCCGTTGAAGCAGCAAGAGCAGGTGAACATGGTCGCGGTTTTGCCGTGGTGGCGAGCGAAGTCCGGACGCTGGCTCAACGCAGCGCCTCGTCGTCACGAGAAATCGGCACCCTGATTGAAGAAGCCGTCAGTGGCGTCGAGAAAGGCGTAAAAGCGGCAGATAATACGGCACACAGTATTCTTAAAGCCGCGAGCGAGGTCGCCTCGCTGGCACAATATATGGATGGGCTGGCTCTGGCATCGGTAGAACAAATGCAGGGCGTTTCGCAGGTCAGCGTGGCTGTGACCCAAATGGACAGCGTAACGCAGAGCAACGCGGCGTTGGTCGAACAGTCCGCTTCTGCATCTCAGTCGTTAACGGAACAGGCAAGGAGCCTGAGAGTATTAACGGCCGCGTTTCAGATCTGATGCCCATCGGCCAGCCAGGGTAAATCATGCCTGGCTGGCTGTGCCGGATGGCTTAACGGGTCAGAAAGTTTTCCAGTTCGTGACCTTTATTGCCCGCTTTATCAAATTGCGCCGCGTAGTAATCGCAATTATGTTTCTTATGGCGTGAAAGCGCCGCCATTTTCCGGATTTCCTTTATCCCTTTTCCTTTCAGCCCACAGGCCAGCCGCTCAAGTGCACGGGCGTTTTCAAACTGATCGAACGCGCGGGGATAGATCAGTTGGGGAACGCCATTCTTGAGTAACTGCGCGGTGGTGCCAATACCGCCATGATGAATGGCAAATAAGCACGTTTCGACAAGGGCAATATTCAGTTGAGGTACGGTCATCACGTCATCGTTCACCGACAAGGCGGTTGCTGTTGGCGTAACAAGTACGCATTTTAACCCCTCAGCTTTTAAGTCCTGCAATATCTGGCTAACGGACTTTTTCTCAGCCAGTGCCCAACTGGTAAAAAACACCACCGTCCGGGAGTCAATAAAGGCGGTAATCTGTTCGTCATCCGTTGATGCACGGCTTTTATTAAGCATAAAACCAGCGTAAAACCCGTTACGCGCTTTTTTCTGATAGAACCAGGGTTCATATAACACGATCGAACGCTGTCCACCGCTCACCCAGTCAGCATAAATATTTCGACAGGCGGGCAGGTGATTGTCGCGGCGTAATTTGTCCAGCGTATCCTGAAGTGCGGGTGACACCAGTGCGCGTTGAAATAAGGCTAGTTTCCAGTTCAGATTCACTCTCAGGCCTTTTTCCAGCGCGTTAATCACGCGCCCGGGCTGCAATTTTAAATTTGAATTGGTCAGGCTGATTGCATATTTCTTAATCTGGTATTTGTCACTTACCGCTTTTGCAGCGAAGCACCATAAAGAATGAATGATAATGCAGTCATCATCCACAAGGGCGCTCATGGCATTGAACATGGCTTCCTGCTGTTCCGCCATATAGTGTGAGATACGTTTCAGAGAGTGCTTTTTTTCCCACAGCGAACGGTCCTGTACCGCGTTGACGTACGTTTCTTTATCGCCCACCGCAACAAAGGAAAGTCCGCGAGAAACGGCTTCTGACCTGAAGTAATCGTTAGCGAGCAAATAAACATCGTGATTTTTTTCTTTCAGAAGCGATCCAATTTCAATACAGGGAAAGATATCGCCAGCTGAGCCGAGTGCGCCAATGATCACTTTCATTTCAGACACCAATCTGGTTAAAAATGGTGTTAAAGGCGGCAGCCGTACGCTCCCGGCTAACTTTTCCTTCCAGATCTAAAAAGTGTCCCGCATCTCTGATCTGATAAAAGCAGGTTTTGTCCGACTCGCCGCAAATCTCTTCAATGTTTTTCTGCGGCGTATGAATATCCAGATCGCCATTGATAAAGTGAAACTGACATGCCGAATTATCGATAATACTTTTGTAGTCATGATTGCGAATATTAGCGATTTGCTCAAGGTGGAAGCGCCCCTGGCGGTACTCAATTTCATCCAGCGTGGTGAGGTGTCTGAAATTGCAGAATTTCATTTTGTTCGGCAAATAGGCGCCGACTTCTTCGTTCATCAAATGCGCAAGATCGACAAATTTTTTCTCTTTTGAGTACAGATTTGCCTGTTTAACGTAGGTGCGCATTCGATCGTTAAATTCGAAAGAGTAAGACGCAATAATGGCGTGTTCCAGGCCATCTTCGCCGTTATTTAACAGCTTCAGCGTCGATGCGCCGCCCCACGAAGCAGAGGCAATAATGTTAGGCTTATAGATTGAAATAATTTCCCGAATGATCGCCACTTCATCATCCAGCGTAACGATATTACAGTCCTGCTCATTGTAGGGTTTCGATTTGCCGGAAAAAGGCAGATCGAACGTAATCACATCTGATTTATCCGCCAGAAACCGCTTCCAGTTCCGAAAGGAAGACGAGGTCGCCAGCGCGCCATTTATCAGGATGGTCCTGTTACGTGTGGGCACGCTGCATTTCACTAATTCCACATAAACGTTAAGTTTGTTTATGTTTATAACAGAGTATGCGTGACTCATATCACTCTCCTTACCAACGATTACCCGCGAAAAGTAAATTTTTTTAATGTATATCACAGGGTGATGTGATCATTAAGTTATTTTTATGTTTTATTGGTTTTTTTAATGGGATTCTTTTTATGCCTATGATAGTTAAGGTTTTTAAAGAGGTTTTAGATGACTAACCCTAAATGGCTTACTTTTAATCAAAAATTAAGCTTATGTTTTCTTGCGATATAATGTGATCTTCCTCATGGAAAAAGCATTGGTTAGCGTGGCGTAAAGCGATGCAGTTTGTTATGTCACATCATTTTCATTACAGAAATTCATGTTAACTAAATTAATGATTTTGACGGATCTGGATTGGTTTTTTAGTGTTTAGTACTGAATATTTGAATTAATACCTGTGTTGTAGCGGAAAAGAGACAAGAGCGGCCGGAGGAGGGCAGCGATGACAGCGCTGAGCAGGAGAAAGTGAGACGCGGGGTTCTGCGCGTATTACAAGAAAACTGCTCGCGGCCACCAGGCGATAAAGCCACCAGAAGAGGCAAATTAACCGGACGGCGGCCATCCTGGTTTGCAGCGCATAATAAGTCCTGTTCTGGTTGAAACGGGAAGAGGCATGGATAATGACGAAGGAGAAAATGGCCCCCAACGCAGGGGGGCAGGGCAGCGGTAGGGTGACTAGTACGTTTTTAATCCCACTGACGGAATATTTCTGCCGTAGTAAATCTCACGCATTTCCTTCCACAGCAGGTCGGTAATACGTTTATGCTCCTGAGGCGTCAGATCTTCAGGGCGGGTATTGAAAAGATAGTGTTTTAAATCAAACTCTTTTAATAACATCTTGGTGTGAAAAATGTTTTCCTGGTAAACGTTAACATCCACCATGTCGTACATGCCCTTCATGTCTTCAGACATAAAGTTCTGAATAGAATTGATTTCATGGTCGATAAAATGTTTCACGCCGTTCACGTCACGCGTGAAGCCGCGCACGCGATAATCCACCGTGACGATGTCTGACTCCAACTGATGAATCAGATAATTAAGCGCCTTAAGAGGGGAGATCACGCCACAGGTCGATACTTCGATGTCGGCACGGAAGGTGCAAAGGCCGCCTTCTGGGTGGCTCTCTGGATAGGTATGTACACAGATATGACTCTTATCAAGGTGCGCAACGACGGAGTTGGGCAGCGGACCCGGATGTTCTGACGTATCAATATCTTTGGGATCGATGGGTTCCTCACTGACCAGAATGGTCACGCTGGCACCCTGTGGCTCATAATCCTGACGGGCAATATTCAGGACATTTGCGCCAATGATGGAACAGGTTTCGGTCAGAATTTCTGTCAGGCGATTGGCATTATATTGCTCATCGATATAAGCAATATACCCATCACGTTCAGCTTCAGTATTTGCATAGCAAATATCGTAGATACAAAAACTCAGGCTTTTGGTCAGGTTATTGAAGCCATGTAGTTTTAGCTTTTGCAATTTTATTCACCCCCTTATAAATGCCCAGTCAGCGCGGGTCTTCCAGTGCATTCAACAGATATTGTGGCAGGGCAAAGCTGCCAGTATGAATCGCCGGTGTATAGTAACGGCAGCGCAAGCCAGAGGCTTCGAAACGCGCCTGTAACAGGGCCGCGTCGGGCTGGCGCAAAGCAGGATTGTCGCTGGCCCAGGCAAACGTCATGATCCCGCCATAGTAGGTCGGGATAGCCGCCTGATAAAAGCTGACATCCTGGAAGTAGTGGCTGAGTTTACGATGGCTGTTCACTGCCTCATCCTGCTGCAGGAAGCAGACGCCGTTTTGTGCAACGAAAATACCGTTCTCATTCAGGGCTTTTTTACAGCCTGCATAGAATTCAGAGGTAAACAGGCTTTCGCCCGGACCGATGGGATCGGTACAGTCTGAGATAATAACGTCAAACTTTTCAGTGGTGTGATTGACGAAATTCACGCCGTCATCGATAACCAGATTGAGACGCGGATCGTCGTAAGCGCCGGCACTGTGATTGGGCAAATACTGACGGCAAAAGGTGACCACGCCAGCATCAATCTCGACCATTGTGATTTTTTGGATATCAGCGTGGCGGGACACTTCGCGCAACATGGCACCGTCGCCGCCGCCGATGATCAGCACGCTTTTTGCCGAGCCGTGAGCCAGCAACGGCACGTGCGTCATCATCTCGTGATAGATAAACTCATCACGTTCGGTTGTTTGCACCACGCCATCCAGCGCCATGACGCGACCCATGGCCGCGTTTTCAAAGATGATTAAATCCTGGTGGGCCGTTTTATCCCGATAAAGCTGTTTATCGACGGTAAAATACTGGCCAAAGCCGGCATGAAGTGTTTCATACCACATCTCATTTTGGGCCATGATGAAGCTCTCCTTTCGTGACATCACCCCGAAAATCGGCGGGACATCATAGCTAACTATGATAGTCCTTGCACGGGCAAATGTCTGGTGGGAGAGCGGGCTGGCGCGCTACTTTACATAAGCAAGCAGGCTGAGAGAATCCCGGGCCAACGACTTACATTTTTGGTCATTAGCAATCGCGATGCCGCTTAAATCACGATAGCTGGCTTCGCCGAGGGCTTTCATGTTGTAGTTGTTGTAATTGCTTAAGTCCCAGCGGTTCTGCTGAGCAAAAAACACCAACGCCTTACGAATCTGCGCATCGGGCAAATCCTGGTAGCCACAATCATTTTTTAAATAAACGAATACGGCAGTGAGATCGGCAAGATCTTCTGCTTCGGATTCGCTCAGGGCAAAGCTGGTGGAGGAGAAGCCGAAGAGTCCCGCCAGCAGCAGGATCTTGATGCTTTTCTTCATAGTTATTCTCATCAGATAATTGTCTTAAGACGTTAGCACAGTTATGTAAAGATTTTCGATCAATTTACGCTTTTCGGGGCATTCTGTCCGGCTATGCTTGACCTTGCCATAAGGGCAGGGTTTAGGCTTCAGGTAATTTCGTTACAAGGATGCTGATTATGCAACGTCGCCACTTTTTGAAACTCAGCGCGGCACTGGGCGCGGCGGGTGCGCTGCCGCTCTGGAGCCGCTCGCTCATGGCCGCCACCCGACCACCGCTTCTTATCCCCGCGTTGCTGGAGGCGGATGCGAATGGCCTGTACAGCCTGACGGCGATGGAGGGCACGACGCAGTGGCAGGGGAAAGCCGTACCCACCTGGGGCTACAATGGCAGCCTGCTGGGCCCGGCCATTCGCCTGAAGCGCGGTACGACAGCCACCATCAACATTCATAACCGGCTTAAAGAAGCGACGACGCTTCACTGGCACGGGCTGGACATTCCCGGTGAGGTAGACGGCGGCCCACAGGGCGTCATTGCGCCGGGTGCGATGCGTCAGGTGACCTTTACCCCGGATCAGCCTGCGGCAACCTGCTGGTACCATCCGCATCTACACGGCAAAACCGGCCATCAGGTCGCTCAGGGCCTGGCGGGGTTAATTTTGCTGGAGGATCAGCCGTCAGGTACGCTCCGGCTGCCCAGCCAGTGGGGCACCGACGATGTACCGCTTATCTTTCAGGATAAGCTGCTGAGTCAGTCTGGCGAGCATATCGATTATCAACTTGACGTGATGCGGGCGGCGGTGGGCTGGTTTGGCGACATGATGCTGACGAATGGCGTGCAGTATCCGCAGCACGCCGTGCCGCGTGGCTGGCTACGTCTGCGCCTGCTTAACGGCTGCAATGCCCGTTCGCTGCATATCGCGGCCAGCGACAAACGTCCCCTGTATGTTATCGCCAGTGACGGTGGGCTGCTGTCGGAGCCGGTGAAAGTGGATTCACTTCCGCTGCTCCCTGGTGAGCGTTTTGAGATCATGGTCGATACCTCTGACGGCAACGCCTTTGATATCGTTACGCTGCCGGTCACGCAAATGGGCATGACGCTGGCACCTTTCGATCGCCCCCTGCCGCTGGTGAATATCTTGCCGCTGCGGATCATGGCCAGTGCAACTTTACCCGACCAGCTCGCCACGCTGCCAGCTGTGCCAAAAACAGAAGGCCTGACAACGCGCTGGCTGCAGCTCAGTATGGATCCCCAGTTGGATCAGCAAGGTATGCAGGCGTTAATGGCGCGTTACGGTGAGAAAGCCATGGGCAAAGGAGGGCAGCACGCTATGCCAATGGGCAACGACGCGAGCGGGATGAAACATGACAGCGGCGCAGAGACGATGGATCACCAAAATATGGACCATGGCGCAATGTCCGCTGCCGCCTATGATTTCCATAATGGCAATAAAATTAACGGTCTGGCATTTGATATGACGCGTCCCGCCTTCAATGTGAAGCAGGGCGCCGTGGAAAAATGGACCATTTCCGGCGAAGGCGACAGCATGCTGCATCCTTTTCATATTCACGGTACGCAGTTCCGTATTCTTTCAGAAAACGGCAAACCGCCCGCCGCCCATCGTCAGGGATGGAAAGACATGGTGAATGTCGACGGCTGGCGCAGTGAAGTACTGGTGCGTTTCAATCACGCCGCCGCCGCCGATCATGCTTATATGGCCCACTGCCATTTGCTGGAGCATGAAGATACCGGGATGATGCTGGGCTTCACCGTGACCTGATCAGGCTTGTTCAAGGGCCAGTCGGATGTCTTCTACCAGATCTCCGGCATGTTCGATGCCGATCGATAAGCGTATCGTCGCGTCGGTAATACCGATGCGCTCACGGACTGCATCCGGCACGCCAGAATGCGTGGTTGTGCCGGGATGGCTGGCAAGTGACTCGGTGCCGCCCAGGCTAACGGCCTGCTTAAACAACGCAAGCGCATTGAGAAAGCGAAACGCGGCAGGTTGTCCGCCCACGATATCAAAAGAGAAGGTCGAGCCGGCGCCGCTGCACTGCTCGCGATACGTTTTGCCCGCGGGGCTTTCTGCATCCAGATAGGGCAACCAGTGCAACGCTGCTACCTTAGGATGCGGCTGCAGAAAGGCGGCAACGGCTTCGGCATTGCGAAAGGCTTTTTCCATGCGCAGCGACAGCGTTTCCAGCGAACGGCCAATCATCCAGCTTGAGTGCGGATCCAGTTGCGTACCGATAGCGCTTCGCAGGGCGCGAATTTGCGTCATCAGCGTTTTCTTACCCATCACCGCGCCAGCGATCAGGTCAGAGTGCCCGCCGACATATTTCGTCAGAGAATACAGCGATAAGTCCGCCCCCAGCGTCAGCGGCTGTTGAAAAATCGGGCCCAGCAAGGTGTTATCACAGGCGATGACCGGACGCGAACCCTGATGCCGATCGATCTCGTCGGCGATGCGCCCCATCAGCGCAATATTCACCAGGCTGTTGGTGGGATTCGCCGGGGTTTCCACCAGAATCATCGCGACGCGCCCCTGCGCCATCGCACGATGAGCCGCATCACGCACTTTTGCTTCATCGTGTCCGTCGCTGAAGCCGACCGCCTGAATGTCCAGATTGTGCAGTGTCTTACTCAGCAACGTTTCCGTGCCGCCATACAGCGGCTGCGAATGCAGAATGACTTCTCCCGGTCGTGCAAAGGTTAACAGCGTTGTCGAGATAGCCGCCATACCGGAAGCAAACAGGGCACAGCTTTCCGCCTGTTCGTAAATGGCCAGGCGATCTTCTACGATCTCGCTGTTGGGATGATTAAAGCGGGAATAAACCAGTCCGCCGCTTTTGCCTTCCGGAGGCTGACGACGGCCTGAAACATAGTCGAAAAAGTCGCGGCCTTCTTCTGCGCTGTCAAAAACAAAGGTAGAGGTAAGAAACACGGGCGGCTTCACGGCACCTTCCGACAGGCGAGGATCGTAGCCATAATTCAGCATCTGGGTTTCAGGATGCAGTTGACGATCGCCAACGTGCGTTTTCTTACTTGAGGGTGAAGTCATTGAGATCTCCCAATAAGGTCGTTAACTGCATAACGATATGTTGATAAAATCCTATCATGCAGCAATTAATGCTGTTAAATGCTGTGTTGTTCTAAGGTAATGCTGAGTGTGCAACTGCCAGACGACAGGTGAAGATTTTTACTACACGTAAACGTTTGCTTTTTCCGCGCGGCATCAGTACGCCTTTCTACTATGATAGACTGCGTGGCTTTGTGAGCTACCGGGCAAAAGGCAATGAAACATACTGTTGACGTAATGATCCCTGAACAGGCAATCGCCGCGCGCATCGCTGAACTGGGCAAAGAAATCACCGACCATTACCGCGACAGCGGCAGTGATATGGTGCTGGTGGGGCTACTTCGTGGCTCATTTATGTTTATGGCTGATTTATGCCGCGTCATTGACGTTCCGCACGAAGTGGATTTTATGACCGCATCCAGTTACGGCAGCGGTATGTCCACGACCCGGGATGTGAAAATCCTGAAAGACCTGGATGAAGATATTCGCGGCAAAGATGTTTTAATTGTCGAAGACATTATCGACTCCGGTAACACGCTTTCGAAAGTGCGTGAAATCCTGCGCTTGCGTGAGCCAAAATCCCTGGCGATTTGTACGCTGCTGGATAAGCCTGAACGTCGGGAAGTCAACGTCAACGTTGAATACGTCGGCTTTTCTATTCCCGATGAGTTTGTGGTGGGCTTTGGTATTGATTATGCGCAACATTATCGCCACCTGCCTTACATCGGCAAAGTGGTGCCGCTCGAAGACTGAATGCCGTTGACCGCACATTCTTCCAAGGCCTGAGCCCGTCGTTTCGTGTAGGCTTGTCGCGCAACAGCGTTACTGGCGCTGAAAATCGCCCTTAACTAACAGATTAGCCATGCCGTGACGATAGCGTTGTTCAAGATTCTCCCGGCTGCTTGCTGTCACATCAAGATTGCGCAGGCAGCCATCCTGGATACCGTAAACCCAGCCATGGAGCGACACTTTGCGTCCACGTTTCCAGGCGGATTGCAGAATCGTGGAATGCCCAAGATTATAAACCTGCTCAACAACGTTGATTTCGCAAAGTTTATCCAGGCGTTTATCCGGCGGGAGTTCCCCCAGTAACACGCTATGCTTGTACCAGAGATCGCGAATGTGCAGCAGCCAGTTATCTATGAGACCCAGCTCCGGGTTATCCATAGCGGCCTGAACACCACCGCAGCCATAGTGGCCGCACACGATGATATGTTCAACTTCTAACACCTCTACCGCGTACTGCACCACAGAAAGGCAGTTGAGGTCGGTATGAATGACCAGGTTGGCGACGTTGCGATGAACAAACAGTTCGCCGGGCTCAAGGCCGGTAAGGCGTTCGGCGGGCACGCGGCTGTCTGAACAGCCAATCCAGAGGAAACGCGGTTTTTGCGCCTGAGCCAGTCGCTCAAAAAAGCCGGGATCTTCTTTGACCAGTAATGTGGACCATTCGCGGTTATTACTGATCAGGGCATCAATATCTGTCATGGCGTTAAGCAACCTGTTACTGCGCATTTGCGTGCGCGTACTATAGGCGAAGGCTTCCTAAATTCAAACGGCATTACAATGCCATACAACAGGGTATGTATTCAGAATGACCTATGCACTGGAACTTTCCCGGCTGACCAAGACCTATCCCGGCGGCGTACAGGCGCTCAAGGGCATCGATCTGAACGTCGAAGCCGGTGATTTTTATGCGCTTTTAGGGCCTAACGGCGCGGGTAAATCGACCACTATCGGCATTATCAGTTCGCTGGTGAATAAGTCTGAGGGCAGCGTCAGGGTTTTTGGCTACGATCTGGAAAAAGACGTAGTGAACGCCAAACGCCAGTTGGGCCTTGTCCCACAGGAGTTTAACTTTAACCCGTTTGAAACGGTCATGCAGATCGTAGTGAATCAGGCCGGTTACTATGGCGTTGAGCGTCGTGAAGCCCTGCAACGTGCGGAAAAGCACCTGAAGCAACTCGACCTGTGGGAAAAACGCAACGAGCGTGCGCGGATGTTGTCCGGTGGCATGAAACGTCGTTTGATGATTGCCCGCGCCCTGATGCATGCGCCCAAGCTGCTGATTCTGGATGAACCTACCGCCGGGGTCGATATTGAACTGCGCCGCTCGATGTGGGTGTTTTTGAAAGATCTAAACGCGCAGGGCACCACTATCATTCTGACCACTCACTATCTTGAAGAGGCAGAAATGCTGTGCCGCAACATCGGCATTATTCAAAATGGCGAGCTGGTGGAAAACACCTCAATGAAATCTCTGCTGTCAAAGCTGAAATCGGAAACCTTTATCCTGGATCTGGCCCCGCGCAGTCCGCTGCCGTCGCTGGAAGGTTTCCAGTATCGCCTGGTCGATACATCGACGCTGGAGGTCGAAGTCCTACGTGAGCAGGGGCTGAACAGTGTATTTAGCCAGCTCAGCGCTCAGGGCGTGCAGGTACTGAGTATGCGCAACAAAGCGAATCGTCTGGAAGAGCTGTTCGTCGGCCTGACGCAAGGAAAAACAGGAGCTAAAGCATGACACATTTGTACTGGGTGGCGTTAAAGAGCATCTGGGCCAGGGAGGTGAACCGCTTCGCCCGTATCTGGATTCAGACGCTGGTGCCACCCGTTATCACCATGACGCTGTATTTTATTATCTTCGGCAACCTTATTGGTGCGCGTATCGGCGATATGAATGGGTTCAGCTACATGCAGTTTATTGTGCCTGGCCTGATTATGATGTCGGTGATCACCAACGCCTATGCCAACGTGGCTTCCTCGTTTTTTAGCGCCAAGTTTCAGCGCAATATCGAAGAGCTGCTGGTGGCACCGGTGCCGACGCACATCATCATTGCGGGCTATGTCGGTGGCGGTGTGGCACGCGGCGTTTGTGTCGGTGTGCTGGTTACGGCGGTGTCGCTGTTTTTTGTCCCTTTCCATGTTCATTCATGGATGATGGTTGCCGTCACGCTGCTGCTCACTGCCGTGCTGTTTTCGCTGGCCGGCCTGATTAACGCGGTGTTTGCCCGTACCTTTGACGATATCAGCCTGATACCGACCTTTGTACTGACGCCATTAACTTACCTGGGCGGCGTGTTTTATTCGCTGACGCTGTTACCGCCCGTGTGGCAAGCCATTTCAAAGCTGAACCCGGTGGTGTACATGATAAGCGGCTTCCGCTTTGGTTTCCTCGGCATCCACGATGTTCCGCTGGCGCTGACCTTATCGGTACTGATTGCCTTTATCGTGGTGTTCTATATCGCGGTCTACTTCCTGATTCAGCGCGGGCGCGGATTGCGTACCTGATGCCATGACGGACAAAAAAAGCAGCGATATCGCTGCTTTTTTTATGTGGGCCGGGCTTACGCCAACTGTACCGGCAAGGCTTTCGCCAGGCGCTTCATCTGATTATCCCCTTCAAAGTAGGCCACGTTGGGCTTCCACTGACGGGCTTCTGCATCTTCAACCTGCACATAGGAGCAGATAATCAGGATATCGCCTTCACAGGCACAGCGCGCCGCTGCGCCGTTGACCGAAATGATTTTTGAACCTCGTTCGGCGGCGATAGCATAGGTAGAGAAACGCTGACCGTTGGTCACGTTGTAAATATCGATGGCTTCGTATTGCAGGATGCCAGAAGCATCAAGGAAATCCTGATCGATGGCGCAGGAGCCTTCATAGTTGAGGTCTGCCTGCGTCACCTTCACGCGATGCAATTTGCCTTGTAAAACCGTGCGAATCATAGTCAGAAACCTTGTTATACAGCCAAAAATACGACCTGCAGCCTTTACTGCGTGAGGTCGACCTGTTGATTATCGATCAGCCGTGCGTTCCCCAGCCAGGCCGCCATTAAAACCACGGCACGCTGGCTGTCCACCGTCAGAGGCGCTAGCGTTTCTGCATCGCAGATTGCCAGGCCATCCGGACGCAATCCTTTTTCCTGCAGCGACAGATTCGCGGCATCAATAATATCGTCAATCTGCCGCTCGCCATTAGCCAGTCGGGCGGCCATTTCATTCATTACCTGACTCAAACCGGGGGCCAGCTTGCGTTCATCGTCAGTGAGATAGCCGTTGCGTGAGCTGAGTGCCAGGCCATCTTTGGCACGGACGGTGGGCACACCGACAATCTCGATGTCGAACCCCATATCCGCCACCATTTTACGAATGATGGCTAACTGCTGAAAATCTTTCTCACCGAAGCAGGCAATATCGGGCTGAACCAGGTTAAACAACTTGCTGACGATGGTCGCGACGCCGCGAAAATGGCCGGGACGGCTCGCGCCTTCCAGCAGCGATGACAACACCGGGACCTCTACGAACGTGTGATTCGCCAGCCCCTGGGGATAAACCTCGGCAGGTGAGGGCGCAAACACGACATCGACGCCGTGACGGTTGAGCTTCTCGCAATCCTCCTGGAGCGTACGCGGATAGCGAGCCAAATCGTCAGGACGATCAAACTGCATGGGGTTGACGAAAATGGACACGATAACGATATCACCCCGTTCACGCGCCTCGTCGACCAGCGTTAAATGCCCTTCGTGCAGGTTGCCCATTGTCGGCACCAGCGCGATACGTTTACCTTGCTCGCGCCAGCGACGAACGTCACGTCGCAACATAGGCAGAGTGTCGATGATCAGCACGGCAATTCTCCTGAATTACTGGAAACTGTGTTCAACAGCGGGATAGCTTCCTGCTTCAACTTCAGCAATATAGCGGCGGATGGCCGCCCGGATGTCGCCGGTCTCAGCCAGAAAGTTTTTCGCAAATTTGGGCACGTGCCCGCCGGTGATCCCCAGGGCGTCATGCATGACCAGTATCTGACCGTCGGTAACGTTACCTGCGCCGATACCAATCACCGGAATCGCCAGCGCCTGGGTCACGCGCTGCGCTAGCGCAACAGGGACACATTCCAGCACCAGCAGCTGAGCCCCCGCCGCTTCGATAGCCAGCGCATCAGCCAGAAGCTGCTCCGCGCCTGCTTCATCGCGCCCCTGTACTTTATAACCGCCAAAAATATTCACAGACTGCGGCGTTAATCCCAGATGGCCACATACCGGCACGGCGCGCTCCGTCAGCATGCGTACGCTCTCTGCCAGCCATGCGCCGCCTTCCAGCTTCACCATATTGGCCCCGGCTCGCATGAGCTGCGCTGCGTTATTAAAGGTTTGCTCTGGCGTGGCATAACTCATGAAGGGCAGGTCAGCCAGTAAGAGCGACTGAGGCGCACCCCGACGCACCGCTGCGGTATGGTAGGCGATATCGCTTACCGTTACAGGCAACGTCGAATCATGGCCCTGTACGGTCATTCCCAGCGAGTCGCCTACCAGTAGCACCTGAATGCCCTCATCGGCAAACAGCCGGGCGAAACTAAACTCGTAGGCGGTCAGGGTCGCGAATTTTTTGCCGCTTTCTTTCCACTGACGCAAATGAGAAATGGTGGTGGGTTTCATGGCGCTCTCAACTCAGAAATTCAGATGGACGCATTTTACTGTATCGCGTTGCTGAGCGGAATCTGTGACGAGTGAATAGATGATCAGCTGTGCCAGGGACGGATGCTGGAGCAGTCAAGTCTGGCCAGAAGCGGCTGAAGTGGGCGGCCATCAGGCAGGTGCAGATTGGGCGCAATCGCCAGCAGCGGTACCAGCATAAATGCGCGATTAAGCAGGTCGTAATGCGGCACGATCAGCCGATCGCTGTTGAGGCTGGCTGTACCAAACAGCATGATATCAATATCCAGCGTGCGCGGGCCCCAGCGCTCGGCTTTGCGAACGCGACCATGTTCCCGTTCAATTCGCTGGGTTTGATCCAGGAGCGCCTCGGCAGTGAGCGTGGTTTCAAGCGCTACCGCTGCATTAAGGTAGTCCGGCTGGTCGGGTGGGCCATAGGGCGGCGTGCGGTAAAAGGGGGAGGTAGCTACGCGTTGAGTCTCAGGGAGAGCGTCCAGGGCTGAGAGCGCTGCATCAATCTGATGCAGCGGATCGGCAAGGTTACTGCCTAATGCCAGATAAACCCGGGTCATGAGGCGTTGTTGTTATCACGACGCGGAGCCGTTGAACGGCGACGAGGGCGGCGCGTGCGGCTGCGCGGGGCCGGATCGTCTCCCAGGGTATTCAGCATCGTTTTCTGCTGTGGCGGCGCGGCAACCTGGAACTCTCCCCACCACTTACTCAGGCGCAGCAGTTCCGGATTGTTTTCTACCTCCGCTCGCAGCGAGAGCAGGTCGTAAGCAGCACGGAACTTAGGATGCTCCATCAGCTTCCAGGCCCGCTTACCGTGGCGACGAGACATGCGTAGCTGCAACTGCCAGATGTCGCGAATCAACGATGTGATGCGCTTAGGAATGGCTAACGCACGGCAGGCTTCGTCCAGCGTATCGTTCATGGCCAGGGCAAAGGCATCGTAATAGGTCAGGCCACTTTCCTGCGCAATGCGTTCAGCCGCTTCGAGCTGTGGATACCAGAACATCGCGGCGAACAGGAAGGCCGGATTAACCCGCATATCATTTTGAATACGGTTATCCGTGTTCTTAAGCACCTGGGCCAGCATGCGCTCCATGTGGCTGTCGCCGTTCTCGGTAAAGTTACGGGCCAGCGTGGGGAACAGCGGCTGAAATAACTGGTATTCACACAGCTTAAGCCAGGTACTGTAACCATAGCCGGCCTGCAGCAGTTTTAGCGACTCTTCAAACAGACGCGCGGCGGGCACGTCACGAAGTAACGACGCCAGACGGGGAATCGGCTCAGCCGTTTCAGGCGCAATACGCATATTTAATTTGGCAGCGAAACGCGCAACGCGCAGCATGCGCACAGGATCTTCGCGATAACGGGTTTCCGGATCGCCAATCAAGCGAATAATGCCTTGCTGCAGATCGTTCAGACCACCAACATAATCCCGAACCGAAAAATCGGCCACGCTGTAATAGAGGCTGTTGATCGTCAGATCGCGACGCTGAGCATCATCTTCGATGCTGCCGAAAATATTGTCGCGCAGCAGCATACCGCTCTGGGCACGCTGAGAATTGTTATGATCGTCGCTGGTCTCTTCAATCTGATGATGACCGCGGAATGTCGCCACTTCGATCACTTCCGGCCCAAACATCACGTGCGCCAGACGGAAGCGGCGGCCAACCAGACGGCAGTTGCGGAACAGTTTACGCATCTGCTCCGGCGTGGCGTTTGTGGTCACGTCGAAGTCTTTAGGCTTCTGTCCCAGCAGCAAATCACGCACGCCGCCGCCAACAAGATAGGCTTCATAACCGGCTTTATTCAGACGATACAGCACCTTGAGGGCATTTTCGCTGATGTCTTTACGTGAGATGGTGTGGCTTTCACGAGGAATGATGGTCATATGACTCTCAGGTTCAACCTCTGCTGGTGCTTCCTCGTCATCACGCTTCAGGACTTTCCGGCAAAAATTAGCGACTCGGGTAAAAATGGGACACCTCGACAGTGACAATTAGGGTGTAGGTAAAATCAGCGGCTAATCATAGCCTGTTGTGAATCATTTGAGAATGCTGTTGTCTATGCATCCGTTATCAGGGCGTTATCGTGAGGTATCAAAGCGATATTCCACTGCTTCACGGCGTCAGACAGCAGTTTCTCCTGCGTTTTGTCCATCCAGCCTTCGGCGACAGGCTGCCCCAGAAAGCGTAAAGCCTGCACCAGGCTCGGCCGCGTATCCCCTTCCGGTAACGCGGGCGCATGATTTTGCTTAGAAAGTTTGTGACCATCGGCCGTCGTTGCCAGCGGCAAATGCAAATAGTCCGGTAGCGCCCAGCCAAATTGCTGGTAAAGAGCAATCTGCCGTACCGTAGGCTCAATTAAGTCTGCACCGCGCACAATTTCCGTGATGCCCTGATGATGATCGTCCACGACGACAGCCAGATTGTAAGCAAACAGCCCATCACGACGATGAATGATAAAATCTTCCTCAGCCAGCCGCCGATCGGCAATGATCTCGCCTCTGAGCCGATCCTGAAAACCATAAACAGGCGCATGCTGGCGCAGGCGCAGGGCCGCACCTTCGGGGCCGCGCTGACGATCCCGACAGTGGCCATCATAAAAGCCACCGGCTTGCTGAATGCGGCTTCGGGTACAGGTGCAGAAATAGCTTTGACGGTGCGCTCTTAACCAGTGCAGTGCATCGCGATAAGCGTTGTGTCTCTGGGATTGCCACATCACCTCGCCATCCCAGAACAGGCCGTAATGCTCCAGCTGTTGCAGAATACGCGTTGCGGCACCGGCGACTTCGCGCGGCGGATCGATATCTTCAATACGAACCAGCCAGCGGCCGTGCTGTGAACGTGCGCTCAGGTAACTGCCTAACGCAGCAATCAGGGAGCCGAAATGGAGTTCGCCAGAGGGAGATGGCGCGAAGCGCCCAACGCAGGATGAGTATGACATAGGCGTTATGAATCACACGGCGGAAAAAGTGGGACTTCTTCCGCCGTGTGGCTGCAGTCAGACGGCAACATTAACCCGCCATTTGCTTCTCACGAATTTCTGCCAGTGTCTTACAGTCGATACACAGATCGGCGGTAGGACGCGCTTCAAGACGGCGGATACCGATCTCTACGCCACAGGAATCGCAATAGCCAAAGTCATCATCTTCGACTTTCTTCAGCGTTTTCTCGATCTTTTTAATTAACTTACGCTCGCGGTCGCGGTTACGCAGTTCCAGGCTGAACTCTTCTTCCTGAGCGGCACGGTCAACCGGGTCAGGGAAGTTAGCAGCTTCATCCTGCATATGTGTAACGGTGCGATCGACTTCGTCCCGCAATTGATTGCGCCAGGCTTCCAGAATCTTGCGAAAATGGTCCAGTTGCGCGTCATTCATATACTCTTCGCCCGGCTTCTCCTGATAAGGCTCCACCCCAGCGATGGCGAGAATACTCAGGGACGATGTTTTACGGTTTTGCCCTTCTTGCATGTTGTTTCTCTCCTGGATAACACGCACTATACCCTTCGATAGCCATCGGTAAGCGCATTCACGCTGACCGTGTTTATGACCCTCTCCTGGGTACATCGATCCCCCAACGGGGAAAAAACAGGCCGCTATAAATAACAGAAGCAGTCAAGGTTGGCAATTATTCCTGATCGCATCTTGACAAGCCTGTGAGGAACAGCGTAGTTGACCCCTGACAGAAGGTAGTCATATCACAGAAGGATGCCAGTGATATTACAATGTTACGTCAACCGGCGTCGTTAATAACATCCCCGCGGATGACAGTTCTGCCCGATAAGCCAAAATCTCCACGCCACTCAGCTGCGCCTGTACCAGTTGCTCTGCGTAAGCGGCATCAATGTGACGCGCCGGGGAAACGTCCTCAATCCCCGAGTGCAGAACGGCAAACAACAAAACGGCCCGATGACCCTCTGCCACAGCCTGACTCAGCTCGCGCAGGTGTTTCTGTCCTCGAATCGTCACCGCATCCGGAAAATAGCCTTTACCTTCCTGCAAAAGCGTCACGGATTTCACCTCAATATAGCACTCAGGTCGATCCTGTGCCTTGAGCAGGAAATCAATTCGGCTTTTTTCAGTGCCATATTTGACTTCGGCCTGACATTCCTCGTAGCCCGCCAGCGGTAAAATCTGGTTTTTGCTTAGCGCCTCACGTACCAGTTGGTTGGCGCGCAGGGTATTCACGCAGATCCAGTGGCCCTGCTGCGTCTCGGTCATCTCCCAGCTATGCGGATATTTGCGCGTCAGGCTGTCAGAGGTTGAATACCAAACGGTGTCGCCCGGGGTTGCACAGCCGGTCATTGCGCCGGTATTGGCGCAATGTATTGTCAGCGTCTCGCCTTCAGGCGTCACGACATCGGCCAGAAAACGTTTATAGCGGGTAACCAGTCGCGCAGATTTGAGAACGGGGGAAAAAAGCATAAGGCTCCTGATTAAGGCAGTAAGGGCCAACTGGCCAGCGTGCGGTAGCGGGTCCGGCCTTGCACATACTCGGAGGCGAAAAGGGAAAATTCGCTGGCTGAAAATTGCCAGTGAAAGCCGCGAGGGGGCAGGGCGACGGGCTGCGTCGCCGCACGCAGCAGCGTCACGTGGGGATGAAAGGGCTGGGCCGGTTGCCCGCAGCCGTGGCGCGCGGCCTGGGCGCGCAGCAGGCTTGCTAACTGTAACAAGCCGCGCGGCGGACGCTGGCAACCCAGCCACACCACGCCGGGACGAGGCCAGTGGCCCGCATCGTCTAATGCGACGTCAAACGCGGGCTGGCGGATACGCGACGCCAGCGTCTGCAACTGGGTTGAGGTTTCAGGGGAGACATCCCCCAGAAAAGCCAGCGTCAGGTGGAGGTTGGCGGCTGCAATCGGGCGGCCAGCATCCTCACTAAACGTGTGTGCCCGCCAGTGCACCAGTTGCTGTTGCAGCGCCTCTGGCGGGGTAATAGCAAAAAATAAGCGTTGTGACGCCATGGCGGTCTCCGGCAATCCTCACGGATGAGTGCTACAATGCGCGCCATCTTAACACAGCCATTCGTGGAGTTTGCGGTGAGTGATCTACCCGTCAGCGCGGTGTTGCCTGACCTTCTGAGCGCGCTTAACGACGCCTCAAACATCCTGCTGGCCGCGCCCACTGGCGCAGGTAAATCCACCTGGTTGCCGCTTCAGCTTTTACAGCATCAGGCGATAGCGGGACGCATCATTATGCTGGAGCCGCGTCGGCTTGCCGCACGTAATGTGGCGCAACGGCTGGCAGAACAGTTGGGTGAACAACCCGGCGCGACCGTAGGCTACCGTATGCGTGGCGAAAGCTGCGCAGGGCCGATGACCCGGCTTGAAGTGGTGACCGAAGGCATTCTGACCCGAATGCTGCAGCAGGATCCCATGCTGGACGGCGTATCATTGGTTATCCTGGATGAGTTTCATGAGCGCAGCCTCCAGGCCGATCTGGCGCTGGCGCTGCTGCTGGACGTGCAGCAGGGGTTGCGTGAAGATTTGAAAATACTGCTGATGTCGGCGACGCTCGATAACGCCAGGCTGTCAGCCTTGTTACCGAATGCTCCTCTCATTACCTCGGAAGGGCGGAGCTACCCGGTTGAACGCCGCTACACGGCGCTGAGCCAGACTCTGCGGTTTGAAGAGGCGGTGGCGCGCGAAGTCGCGCAGTTGCTGCGAGAGGAAACGGGCTCACTGCTGTTGTTTCTGCCTGGCGTTGCGGAAATCGAGCGGGTAAAGCGAGAGCTGGAAGCGCGCGTTGACGCTGATGTGGATCTGACTCCGCTGTATGGCGCACTTCCCCTTGCGGCCCAGCAACGGGCCATCCTGCCTGCCGCCAGCGGACGCCGCAAAGTGGTGCTGGCGACCAACATCGCCGAAACCAGCCTGACAATTGAAGGCATTCGCCTGGTGGTGGACAGCGCGCAGGAACGAAGCGCGCTGTTTGATGCCCGCAGCGGTGTGACGCGGCTGCAGACCCAGCGCGTCAGTCAGGCCTCCATGACGCAGCGCGCCGGACGAGCCGGACGTGTCATGCCCGGTATTTGCCTGCATCTGGTAGCGCAGGAACAGGCCTCACGCGCGCCTGCGCAGAGCGAAGCGGAAATTTTGCACAGCGATCTCACCTCGCTGTGGCTGGAGCTGCTGCAGTGGGGATGTACCCGTATCGATCAGCTACAGTGGATCGATCTGCCGCCGGAAAAGCATTTGCGCGCGGCCCGGCAGCAGCTGTTGCGGCTGGGGGCGCTGGACGATCAGGGCCATCTTAATGCCCAGGGACGACGAATGGCGCAGTTGGGCAGCGACGCCCGTCTTAGCGCGATGTTATGTGCGGCAGGCGGTGACGCTGATGCCGTTGCCAGCGCGGCCTTGCTGGTGGCCATTCTGGAAGATCCTCCTCGCAGCGCCAGCGTCGATTTACGTGACGCGCTTTATCGTCCATCGCCTCAGTGGCAACGCCGCGCACAGCACTGGCAAAAACGCATCGGCGTCCTGGGTGGCCGGGTGGACGAAGACCGGTTTGCCGCGCTGCTGACCGCTGGATTCAGCGATCGCCTGGCACGACGTCGCGATAACAGCGGCCGGTATCAGCTCGCTAACGGACTGGGCGCGATGCTGGACGAACAACAGGCACTGACGCGTTACGAATGGTTAATCGCGCCCACATTGTTACAGGGCAGCAGCGCGCCGGACGCGCGCATCCTGCTGGCCATGCCCGTCGATATTGATACCTTGACGCAACAGTGTCCGCTGCTCGTTGAACAGCGTACCGAGGTGGAATGGGATGAGGAGAAAGGCACACTGCGCACGTTGCGGCGTGAGCAGATTGGCGAACTGGTCCTGAAAACCCAACCGCTTGCCCGGCCCGATACAGAAGTACTGCAGGCGGCCATGCTACGGTGGATCAGTAAAAAAGGACTCTCGGTGTTGGGCTGGACGCAGGCGTCCGGGCAGTTGCGCCTGCGCATTCAGTGTGCGGCCCAATGGTTACCCGAGGAGCCGTGGCCTCAGGTTGATGACGCCAGCCTGCTTGAGTCGCTCGAACACTGGCTTCTGCCTGAGATGAGCGGAGTGCGCGACCTGAAGAGTTTACAGTCCGTGAACCTTGTCAGCGCGCTCTTACATTTGCTCACATGGTCACAACGTCAGCGGCTGGATACTGTGCTGCCAACTCATTACACTGTGCCCACCGGAAGTCGGCTGCCCATCCGCTATGATGCGGATAAACCGCCTGCACTGGCGGTACGCATCCAGGAAATGTTTGGCGAAGCCAGCAATCCGACCGTGGCAGAAGGGCGGGTTCCACTGGTACTGGAGCTGTTATCGCCCGCCCAGCGCCCTTTACAGATCACCCGCGATCTTGCGGCCTTCTGGCGGGGTGCCTATGCGGACGTGCAAAAAGAGATGAAAGGGCGTTATCCCAAACATCCCTGGCCTGACGATCCTGCCTCTGCCTTGCCGACAAGGCGGACAAAAAAGAATACGTCACAGGGCGGAACCTCAGGTTAATTCAGAGGGTTCTGCCATGCGACAGTGAAGAAAGCAGTTAGAGTAGCGGCGCAGCCGTAAGCTATGCCTGGAGAATAAAACGCATGTCTGGGAACGATCGCGAACCTATTGGGCGCAAAGGAAAACCGCTGCCACCGCGCAGCAGCGCCCGCCGTGGGCGGCGCAGAGACATCGATGACGATGCTCAGGACGATTTTGATGATGACTACGAGGAGGAAGCGCCGGTGCCACGTAAAGGTAAAGGTGGAAAACCGCCGCGCGGCAAACGCCGTTGGCTGGGATGGTTAATTAAGCTGTTCCTGGTATTTGTGGTGGTAATGGCCGCGTGGGGCGTATACCTCGACTCGGAAATTCGCAGCCGTATAGACGGGAAAGTCTGGCAACTGCCCGCCGCCGTATATGGTCGTATGGTCAGCCTTGAACCTGGCATGGCCTACAACAAAAGTGAAATGATCGCGCTGCTTGAAGGCACGCAATACCGTGAAGTTTCACGTATTACGCGCCCGGGTGAGTTCTCGGTCAAGGGCAACACCATTGAACTGTTGCGCCGTCCGTTTGATTTTCCGGACAGCAAAGAGGGGCAGATCCATGCCCGTATGACCTTTAGCAAAGATGAACTCAGCGAGATTAAAAACGTTGAAACCGGACGTGATTTTGGTTTCTTCCGTCTTGATCCACGTCTGATTACCATGCTGCAGTCACCCAACGGTGAACAACGCCTGTTTGTGCCCCGTGCGGGTTTCCCGGATCTGCTGGTTGATACGCTGATCGCCACCGAAGATCGCCATTTTTACGAGCATGACGGTATCAGCCCCTATTCTATCGGTCGTGCCTTCGTCGCGAATATTACGGCAGGTAAAGCGGTGCAGGGCGGCAGCACGCTGACTCAGCAGCTGGTAAAAAACCTGTTCCTGACCAACGAGCGTTCACTGTGGCGTAAAGCGCGTGAAGCCTATATGGCCGTGATCATGGACGCCCGTTACAGTAAAGATCGCATTCTGGAGCTTTACCTTAACGAGGTGTACCTCGGCCAGGCAGGTAACGATCAGATTCGTGGTTTCCCCCTGGCCAGCCTTTACTACTTTGGCCGGCCGGTAGATGAACTGAGCCTCGATCAGCAGGCAATGCTGGTTGGCATGGTAAAAGGCGCTTCGCTCTATAATCCATGGCGTAACCCGAAGCTGGCGCTGGAACGACGCAATCTGGTTCTGCGCTTACTGCAGCAGCAGAAAGTCATCGACCAGGAACTGTATGACATGCTGTCAGCCCGTCCGTTAGGCGTGCAACCGAAAGGCGGTGTGATCACGCCTCAGCCTGCCTTTATGCAAATGGTGCGTAATGAGCTGCAGGCGAAGCTGGGCGACAAGGTCAAAGATCTGTCGGGTGTGAAAATTTTCACCACGTTAGATCCGGTCTCACAGGATGCCGCTGAAAAAGCGGTGATCGACGGTATTCCCACCCTGAAAAAGCAGCGCGGTTTGAAAGATCTGGAAACCGCAATGGTGGTCGTTGACCGCTTCACGGGTGAAGTTCGCGCGATGGTCGGCGGCGCCGATCCGCAGTTTGCAGGCTATAACCGTGCGTTACAGGCTCGCCGTTCAATTGGTTCTCTGGCGAAACCCGCGACGTATCTTACCGCACTGAGCCAGCCGAATACGTACCGGCTGAATACCTGGATCGCCGACGAACCTATTGCGCTGAAACAGCCCAACGGCAGCGTCTGGAAACCCATGAATGACGACCGCCGCTTCAGTGGCAAAGTTATGCTGGTGGACGCGTTAACCAACTCTATGAACGTGCCAACGGTGAACCTGGGCATGACGCTGGGGCTCAATGCAGTGGTGGATACCTGGACCAAACTAGGCGTGCCAAAAGATCAGCTCAACCCGGTGCCGGCTATGCTGCTGGGCGCACTCAACCTGACGCCGGTTGAAGTTGCCCAGGCGTTCCAGTCGATTGCCAGCGGAGGGAATCGTGCCGATCTGTCTGCAGTGCGCTCCGTCATTGCGGAAGACGGAACCGTACTGTACCAGAGCTTCCCACAGGCCCAGCGGGTTGAACCGGCGCAGGCGGCCTATTTAACGCTCTACGCGATGCAGCAGGTTGCCGATCACGGTACAGCGCGCGCCCTGGGCGCGCGTTTCCCGAATGCGCATCTGGCAGGTAAAACAGGCACCACAAACGACCTGATCGACAGCTGGTTTGCGGGCATCGACGGTAAAGAAGTGGCGATAACCTGGGTAGGGCGTGATAACAACCAGCCGACCAAACTGTACGGTGCCAGCGGCGCCATGCAGATCTATCGTCGCTATCTTGATAACCAGGCTCCCATGCCGTTGCAGCTGACGCCGCCTGAAGATGTCACGATGATGAATATTGATTCGGCAGGCAACTTTGTTTGTGGCTCGGGCAGCAGCACCTGGCGTTCGCTACCGGTTTGGGCGCTGGATCCCAACGCGCTGTGTCAACAGCAGCAGCAGCAGGTTCAGCAGCAGCAAATGCAGCAGCAACAACAACAGCAGCAACAATTGCAACAGCAGCAACAACAGGAACAGAAAGACAGTGATGGCGTTGCGGGCTGGATAAAAGATATGTTTGGTAAATAACCGGCTAAAAGCGGTTAAAAAAAGGCACTCCGGTGCCTTTTTTTGTGCCTGCTGATGATGAAGGAATCGAGCGACAAACAGCGCCACTGAAGGGAATTCCGCTTGCAGAAAATGTTGGATCTCGCATATTATCGAAACGTTATAATAATCATTATCGTTTCGATTCGCTTATTCATCCCCATTTGAGAGACACCTTCATGACTGCGCGCACCACCACTTTTGGTTTCCCACAAAGGTTATTTACCCGTCGCCCTCTGGCACTGATGATTGCGCTGCTTTCCGGCGGCGCAAGTTCGCTGGCCTTCGCCGAACAAACGGTGGTGGTTTCGGCCAACGGTGGTGCCGCTGTCGGGCAGGAAAATCCGTGGGGACCGGCGGCCACCGTTGCTGCGAAACGCAGCGCTACCGGTACCAAAACGGATACGCCGATTGAAAAGAACCCGCAGTCGGTTTCCGTGGTCACGCGTGAAGAGATGGAGATGCGCAACGTCAGCAGCGTCAAGCAGGCGTTTAACTATACGCCAGGCGTACTCACCGGCAACCGCGGCAGCTCTTCGGTCATTGACGCGCTGTCGATTCGCGGCTTTAGCGAAACCAACACCAATCAGTATCTTGATGGGCTGAAGCTGCAGGGTGACAACTACTCTGAATTCGCTATCGATCCCTATTTTCTGGAGCGGGCTGAACTGCTGCGCGGTCCGGTTTCCGTGCTGTACGGTAAAAGCAATCCCGGCGGTGTTGTCGCTTTAGTCAGCAAGCGTCCCACTCAGGAAACGCTGCGCGAAGTCCAGTTCCAGATGGGCAACCATAATCTTTACTCCACCGGTTTCGACTTTGGCGGTGCCATAGACGATGCGGGCGTATACAGCTATCGCCTGACAGGCCAGGCCAGCAGCCAGGATGCCCAACAGGCAAACAATAAACAAAAGCGTTACACTATCGCCCCTTCATTCAGCTGGCGTCCGGATGAAAATACCCGTTTAGATCTGCTGACCTATTTCCAGAACGAGCCGGACACCGGCTACTACGGCTGGCTGCCGCGTGAAGGGACCGTTGTGCCGATCACCCGGCCTGATGGCAGCCAGTACAAACTGCCGACCAACTTTGATGAGGGCGAGAAGAGCAACCGCATCTCACGCAACACCAAAATGCTGGGCTACAGCTTCGAGCACCGTTTTGATGATACCTGGACGGTGCGTCAGAATCTGCGCTATGCCGAGTTAACCACGGATTACCGCAGTATTTACGGCTTTGGTTATAATCCGGACACGCAGCTGATTACGCGCAATTCAGCACTTTCCAAAGAGAAGCTGAACCAGTTTGCTGTGGACAATCAGGTACAGGCTAAATTTGCCACCGGTGAACTCGCTCATACCTTATTGCTTGGCGTTGATTTCCAGCGTACCCGTAATGATATTGACGCACAGTTCGGTACAGCAACAGCGTTAAATCCGTTTAACCCGCAATATGGCAATGATACGACTTCGCCCTATGCTGAACCCTACAAGCACTTAAATAAACAGCGCCAGACAGGTTTGTATGCGCAGGATCAGATGGAGTGGGATCGCTGGGTTCTGACGTTAGGTGGCCGATATGATTACGCCATGACGTCAGTATACAACCGCTATAACGGTAATCTCGATCGTCAAAACGATCAGGCCTTTACCTGGCGCGGCGGTCTGAACTACGTATTCGATAACGGTATCGCACCTTACTTCAGCTACAGCGAAGCCTTCCTTCCTAATGCGGGCTCGACGTATGAGGGGAACGCGTTCGATCCTTCTCGGGCTAAGCAGTATGAAGCCGGTGTGAAATATGTACCGAAAGATCGGCCAATCGTCATGACAGCCGCGGTATATGAACTGACTAAGACCAAAAATCTGACGGCAGATCCCAACCCATTGCATCCGTTTGCCAGCATCCAGAGCGGCGAAATCCGTTCTCGCGGTGTGGAACTGGAAGCCAAAGCGGCGCTAAACGCCAACGTAAACCTGACGGCCTCTTATACCTATACCGATGCCGAGTATACGGAAGATACCCAGCTCCAGGGCAAAACCCCGGTACAGGTGCCCAAACACATGGCGTCACTGTGGAGTGACTATACCTTCCACGAAACCGCGCTGTCAGGCGTCACCGTCGGAGCGGGCGTCCGTTACGTGGGCGAAAGTCAGGGGCTGTATAGCACAGGTCCTGATGTCAACCAGAACTTTAGCGTGGCGGGTTATACCACTGTCGATGCTGCACTGAAATATGATTTAGGACGTTTTGGTTTGCCTGGCTCAACGGTAGGCGTTAACGTTAACAACCTGTTTAACCGCGACTACGTTGCCAGTTGTTACCGTGAGTATGCGTGCTACTGGGGCGCTGAACGGCAGATTACAGGTACCGCCACGTTCCGGTTCTGATAGATGAGGGCGCTCCGGCGCCCGTTTACAGGGATTACCATGCAGCTTCCGCAGCATCAACAAACGACCTTCCAACTGGAGAATGCCAGCTTTCGTGTACCCGGTCGCACGCTTCTCCAGCCGCTGTCTCTCTCTTTTACACCAGGCAAAGTGACCGCACTGATAGGTCATAACGGTTCAGGCAAATCCACGCTGTTAAAAATGTTGGGACGGCATCACGCGGCCAGCGAAGGCCGGGTGCTCCTTAACGGTCGGCCTGTAGAGAGCTTAAAAAGCAAATTGTTTGCCCGTGAGGTCGCCTATTTACCGCAGCAGTTACCGGCTGCCGAAGGCATGACGGTGCGTGAGCTGGTGGCCATCGGGCGTTATCCCTGGCATGGGGCGCTGGGACGTTTCAGTCAGGAGGACCGGGCACGCGTTGAGCAGGCGATTTCGCTCGTCGGATTAACGCCTTTTGCCTCTCGTCTGGTAGACAGCTTATCGGGTGGGGAACGGCAACGGGCCTGGCTGGCGATGATGGTGGCGCAAAACAGCCGCTGTCTGCTGCTGGATGAACCCACTTCCGCACTGGACATTGCCCACCAGGTGGACGTGCTGGCCCTGATTCAGACGCTGAGCCGGGAGCATGGCTTAACCGTCATTACCGTATTGCATGACATCAACATGGCGGCCCGTTACTGCGACCATCTGGTGGCATTACGTGGCGGCGGGCTTATCGCGCAAGGCGGCCCGGAGCACATCATGCAGGCGGACGTTTTGCAGGATATCTATGGTATTCCAATGGGGATCTTTCCCCATCCTGGCGGCGGCGCGCCGGTGAGCTTTGTGTGTTAAGGACAGGATAATGCCCGATTTATTCCGCCGTCGCCTGATGATGGCGATGGCGTTATCGCCACTGATGAGCCCCTTTTCACTCCAGGCGGAGCAGCCCGATCCCGCTCGCATCATCGCGCTGGAGTGGTTACCCACCGAACTGCTGCTGGCGTTAGGCGTTAAGCCCTTTGGGGTCGCCGATGTGCATAATTATAATATCTGGGTCGGGCAGCCAGCCTTGCCTGCCGGCGTGGTGGATGTTGGGCTGCGTACCGAGCCTAACCTTGAACTGATGACCCAGATGCATCCCTCCCTGATTCTCTGTTCAAACGGCTATGGACCGCCTAAAGAGAAACTCCAGCGTATTGCGCCCATTATGGGGTTTGACCTGCACGGCGGCGACGGTAAACCCTTGTCGCGCGCGCGTGTCTCGCTGCGCGCGCTCGGGGCCAGGCTGGGGCGGGAAGCTCAGGCTGAAGCGCATCTGCAATACGTGGATGCGGAAATCGCCGCAGCCCGTCAGCGTCTGGCTCCCTATGCCGGACGCGCTATCTTGCTGATGTCACTGCTTGACAGCCGCCATGCCATCACCTTCGGTAAGAACAGCTTATTCCTTGAAGTCATGAAACGGCTTGGCCTGAAGAATGCCTGGCAGGGAGAAACCAATTTCTGGGGAAGTTCAGTGATTGGCCTGGAAAGGCTGGCGGCGTTTCACGATGTCGAAGCCATCTGCTTCGACCACGACAATGCGGCCGTTATGCAGCAGCTGTCGCGCAGCCCGCTGTGGCAGGCAATGCCTTTTGTCCAAAGCGGTCATTTTCAACGCGTACCGGCGGTCTGGTACTACGGGGCAACATTGTCGGCCCTGCATTTTATACGCGTGCTGGAACATGCGCTGGAGAAGGTCTGATGCGGCATCGTTATTTTCCTGTCACCGTGCTGAGCGTCCTGTTTCTGCTCGCGCTGGCGCTCACCGCGATAAACCTTCAGCAGGCCCTGCCTCCGGGGCAGTGGACTCAGGCCTTGTGGTCACCGGATACCGCTAATGTCCAGCAGATGGTGTTTCACTACAGTTTGCTGCCGCGCTGGGCGCTGGCGCTGTTGGTGGGTGCCGGTCTGGGATTAGCGGGCTTGCTGTTTCAACAGGTACTGCGAAACCCGCTGGCGGAACCGGGAACGCTAGGGGTTTCATCCGGCGCACAGTTGGGGATCACCGTCGCCACATTGTGGCACCTGCCGGGCGGAGCACTCACCCAGCAGCTTGCCGCCTCAGGTGGTGCGTTGCTGGTGGGGGCGCTGGTCTTTAGCGTGGCCTGGAGTAAACGCTTATCGCCCGTTACCCTGATTCTGGCAGGGCTGGTCCTGAGTCTCTACAGCGGGGCGGTTAATCAGATCTTCGCCATCTTCAATCACGACCAGTTGCAAAATATGTTTTTGTGGAGCACGGGCGCACTGAACCAGATGAGCTGGGACAGCGTTACCCAGCTCTGGCCGCGCCTGGTGCTGGCGCTGATACTGTCACTGGCACTTCTGCGGCCGCTGACGCTCATGGGGTTGGACGATGGCGTGGCAAAAAACCTCGGGCTGGCCCTGTCCGTCACCCGGCTAGCGATTCTGGCGCTGGCAATACTGCTGAGCGCACAGCTGGTGAGCGTCGCCGGCATCATTGGTTTTATCGGCCTGTTTGCGCCGCTGCTGGCAAGGCTGCTCGGTGGACGCCGCTTGCTGAGCCGCATGCTGCTGGCTCCGCTGATTGGCGCATTGCTGCTGTGGCTGGCGGATGCCTGCGTCCTGTGGCTTACGACGCACTGGCGCGAGGTTTCCACCGGCACGGTGACGGCGTTACTGGGCGTGCCGATTCTGCTCTGGCTGCTCCCGCGCCTGCGGACGGGGTCCGTTCCCCCCGCACTGGATCAGGGCGACAGCGTGCCGGTTGAACGTCATCATTTTCTGCGCTGGAGCCTGACCGGTCTGGTGGTGTTAGGCATGCTGGCCTGGCTCTGTCTGGCGTTTGGACGGGACGCGCAAGGCTGGATCTGGACCCAGGGTGACATGCTACAGCAGCTGCTACCCTGGCGCGCACCGCGCGTGCTGGCGGCCCTGGCGGTAGGCTTAATGCTGGGCGTAGCCGGTAGCCTGATTCAGCGACTGACCGGTAACCCGATGGCCAGCCCGGAAGTCTTGGGCATCAGTTCCGGGGCGGCCTGTGGTGTGGTCGTGATGTTATTCCTGGTACCCGGTAATGCGTTGGCGTTTCTGTTGCCTGCCGGTGCGCTGGGCGCAGCGGTAACCCTGGCGATCATTATGCTGGTTGCCAGCCGTGGCGGGTTTTCACCCGAACGCATGCTGTTGGCCGGGATGGCGTTAAACAGCGCTTTTGTCACCATTCTGATGTTGTTGATGGCCAGTGGCGATCCCCGGATGTCGGGTTTACTGACCTGGATCTCCGGCTCGACCTATAACGTCAGTGCCACCCAGGCGCTGCAAAGTGCAGGCTGTGCAGTCGTGCTGGTGTCGTTAGCGCCGCTGGCCAGCCGCTGGCTCACGCTGCTGCCTTTGGGAAGCGCCACGGCGCGCTCGGCCGGCATGGCGCTCACCGCCTCGCGGCTGGCGCTGCTGCTGCTGGCCGCGGCCTTAACGGCCAGTGCCACGCTGACGATTGGGCCATTGAGCTTCGTGGGGCTGATGGCACCACACATGGCGCGCATGCTGGGGTTCCGTCGCGCGTTGCCGCAGCTGTTACTGTCGGGTGTGCTTGGCGCAGGTTTAATGATGATAGCTGACTGGTGTGGGCGAATGGTGGCGTTCCCAAACCAAATTCCGGCGGGATTGATGGCCACATTTTTAGGGGCACCCTATTTTATTTGGTTATTGCGGCGCGCTCGTTAAAAAAAAGACCGGCGTTTGCCGGTCTGCATTTTTTACAGCTTAGCGAAGCAGCGACGGGCGGCATCGACAGTATGCTGAATGTCCTCTGCGCTGTGCGCCAGCGACATAAAGCCGGCTTCAAAGGCGGACGGCGCAAAGTAAACGCCTTCTTCAAGCATCAGGTGGAAAAAGCGCTTGAAGCGTTCAACATCGCACTGCGTCACATCTTTATAGCAGGTGACGCTGTCGGCATCGGTAAAGAACAGGCCAAACATGCCGCCAACCTGATTCACCACCACCGGAATATTTTCCTGTTTTGCCGCGTCGAGCAGTCCCTGCGCTAACTGTGAGGTCAGACGATTGAGTTTGTCATGCATGCCCGGCTGGGCAATCTGGGTTAAGCAGGCATAGCCGGCAGCCATAGCGACAGGGTTACCGGACAGCGTACCCGCCTGATAAACCGGTCCGGTCGGTGCCAGTGCCTCCATGACTTCGCGACGGCCGCCAAAAGCACCCACCGGCATACCGCCACCGATGATTTTGCCGAGGCAGGTGAGATCCGGTTTAACGTTGTAGTACTCTTGCGCACCGCCCAGGGCAACGCGGAAACCCGTCATCACTTCATCGATAATCAGCAGTGCGCCAAACTCATCACAGAGCGCGCGCAGGCCGGGTAAGAATTCGGGTTGGGGCGGAATACAGTTCATGTTTCCGGCCACGGGCTCGACAATAATAGCGGCGATAGCCTGCGGATACTGTTCAAACGCAGCGCGCACCGAATCCAGATCGTTATATGTACAGGTCAGCGTATGCTTGGCAAAATCGGCGGGCACGCCCGGTGAGTTAGGCTGCCCCAGCGTCAGCGCACCGGAACCGGCTTTCACCAGCAGATGGTCGGCATGACCGTGGTAGCACCCTTCAAACTTGATGATTTTGTCGCGACCGGTAAAACCGCGCGCCAGACGAATCGCGCTCATGGTGGCTTCGGTGCCGGAGTTCACCATCCGCACCATTTCCATGCTGGGAACCAGTTTACACACCAGCTGCGCCATGGTGACTTCCATCTCGGTTGGTGCCCCGAAGCTCAGGCCGCGCTGGGCAGCCTCAATCACGGCCTGACGAATGCCATCATTGTTATGTCCCAGCACCATGGGGCCCCATGACCCAACATAGTCGATGTACTTTTTACCGTCGGCGTCATAAAGATATGCACCGTCAGCATGCTCAATGAACAGCGGAACGCCACCCACACCGGTAAACGCCCGTACCGGCGAGTTCACACCGCCGGGGATCAGGCGTTGTGCTTCGGCGAACAGTTCTTCAGACTTACTCATTTTCGGCTCCAGCAGTTCATAAAATATCGGGCTATTCTACGGAAGAGGGGCTGCTGACGAAAGGCCGCTATAATCATCAAAGTGAATCCGGCACAGAGTGCGAAGCTGAAAGCTTGATTGCGCCGGGTCGCTGGCAGATAATAGCAATATTGAGGTCGTTTTCTGACCCGGACGTTTACGGAGTAACTCATGAGTGATGAAGTAGTAGCACTGCCGTTGCAGTTTACCGACGCAGCAGCCAAAAAAGTTAAGAATCTGATTGCTGACGAAGAGAACCCGGCACTGAAGCTGCGTGTGTATATCACTGGTGGTGGTTGCAGCGGCTTTCAGTATGGTTTTACATTCGACGATCAAATGAACGACGGCGATATGACCATTGAAAAGCAGGGCGTCTCGCTGGTGGTTGATCCCATGAGCCTGCAGTATCTGGTGGGCGGTTCTGTGGATTACACGGAAGGGCTGGAAGGATCGCGCTTTATCGTCACCAACCCTAACGCCAAAACCACCTGCGGCTGCGGGTCGTCATTCAGTATCTGATTATCGGGCCGCCTCAGCGGGCGGCCTCGGCTACCATTCAACCGTCACCAGACGATCGTTCGTCCCGCTGCTTCCCTGTCGCTTTAACACCGTTTGTGTCACGCGCGGCTGTGCGTTTATCTGACGACCGCACTCAACCTGCGGCACAGACTGCCCCATTGAACGGTTAACTTCACAACGTGAATAGATGACGAGTCTGACGTTAATAGAGCCGGTCGTCGATCCCGCGTAGGCCTGCTGCGCGATCAGAAGCCCTATGGCCAGAAGCGGTGCTTTGGTCATATTTAAATTCCTGGTGTAGTCGAATGCGCTAAGCGCTAAAACGGACATCGGGCATACGTGGCACGTGTCTCATACTTAAAATTAACGGCAGTCAGGGTGATTTCTTTAGTTGACTGTGTAACGCATGCAGAACCGACAGCATTATTTAACCGGGTGCAGGCCTTTACACAGCTGGTCGGCGGCTAACAGGATGCGCGGTCCCGGACGGCTGAGCCAGTCGTCGTTAATGGCAATCACGCTGACGTTAAGCTGCGGTCGCCAGAACTGCGCCGTGTGACTCGCCTGCTGTGCATCACCTGTTGTGACGATGACCTGCGGATGGCGCATCAGCACCTGTTCCCGGCTCACCTGGGGCCAGCTCACCGCACTGTCGGCAAAGATATTCTGCCCGCCACACAGCCTGATGATATCGTTTTGCAGCGTCGCCTTAGCCGCGGTAAACATGGGCGAAAAGCCAAACTGCAGAAAGACGGGAATGGGATGTTGTGTGTGGTAGCGCTTCCGCAAAGCCGCTTCCTGCTGGCGCAGCTCCCCGGCGGCTTGTGCGGCACGTTGCGGAGCTGGACTCCACTTTGCTAATCCTGCCAGTGCATCAATCATGCCATCCAGCGTTGCGGCATTGACCCATTCAACCTTAATACCCAACTGCTGCAGCTGGTCTACCTGACGCTGCGGATTGCCGCCGCGCCACGCCAACACCACATCGGGTTTAAGCTGCAAAATACGTTCAAGATTGATGCCCTGCCAGTTAGCGACCTGTTCAATGTTTTTTGCTTCAGGCGGATAGCTGGACCAGGCGCTGACCGCAATCGGAGTAATACCTGCGGCAAAGGCGAGCTCAGTCAGATGGGGAGCAAGGGTGATGACGCGGGGTGGGGCAGCATACAGGCTGCTGCTCAACAGCAGCAGCCAGCACAACAACAGCCGTTTAGCCACGAGCCAGACGGGCCAGCAAATTTTCAACCATCAGTGACGACTGGCTGGCCGCGACGCTCAGAAACTCGTCAAAACTCAGGTGTGATTCCTTATCGGCCACGTCGGAAATCGCTCTGACGACCACAAAAGGCACCTGGAACTGATGACAGACATGGCCGATGGCGGTCGCTTCCATTTCAACCGCAATAGCCTGTGGGAAGGTCGCCCGGATGCGCGCCAGGGGCTCAGCCCCGTTGATAAACGCATCGCCGCTCACCACCAGGCCGCGAACCGCGTTCAGGTTGAGCTGCTTAATGCAGGCTTCCGCCTCGGCAATCAGGGTGCTGTCAGCCGTAAAGGCAGCCGGACAACCTGCCATCTGGCCCGGCTCATAGCCAAACGCGGTCACATCGGCATCGTGATAGCGCACTTCTTCCGACACCACGATGTCACCTACGGCTAACGTCGGGGCTAAACCGCCTGCGGAACCGGTATTAATAACGAGATCGGGTTTACACAGCTGCAGCAACAGCGTGGTGCCAAGGGCTGCCGAGGTTTTACCAATGCCTGATTTCAGCAAGGCAACGTCAACACCATTGAGTGTGCCAGTGTAAATTTCACAGCCCGCCAGAGACAGAGTCTGACGATTTTCAATTTTGTCACGCAGCAGGGTCACTTCCTGCTCCATTGCGCCAATGATGCCTGCTTTCATTTTGCGTCTCGCTAATGTAATGAATGTAAAAATCGGGCATAGTCTATCATGGCACTGACGGGATCATTTCACGAAAAAATAAGGGGACAGGTATGGCGGCGATCAATTTCAGGAAGAAGATCAGCTTCACTCGCCCTTATAGCAACCGTAAAGATCCGCAAGGTGAATATTTTATTACCCGCCATTTTGAAAGCGATCGTGGACGCATCATTAATTCGGCGGCCATTCGCCGACTGCAACAAAAAACCCAGGTCTTTCCGCTTGAGCGCAACGCCGCCGTCCGTTCACGCCTGACGCATTCGCTTGAAGTGCAGCAAACCGGTCGATATATCAGCAAAGAGATTCTGCAAACCTTAAAAATGCAGGGTGGGCTGGCAAAATATGGACTGGACGACATGGAAGGGGCCTTTGAAAGTCTGGTCGAAATGGCGTGTCTGTTGCATGACGTCGGGAATCCTCCGTTCGGGCATTTTGGCGAAGCTGCCATTAACGACTGGTTTGAAGATAATCTGGCTGCCGAACTGGTCGATCCGCTGGTGGCTGGCGTCGAAAGCGAAGAGCAGCGCCAGTCCTTTGATCAAATGAACGCTATGATTCGTCAGGATTTATGCCATTTTGAAGGCAATGCCCAGGCGATCCGTATGGTGCACACCTTGCTGCAGCTCAACCTGAGCTACTCTCAGGTGGCCTGTATTCTTAAATATACCGCGCCGGCATGGTGGCAGGGTGAGAAACCGGCCGAATTTAGCGTATTAATGAAAAAGCCGGGCTTTTATTTGTCTGAGCGGGAATATATCAGCGATCTCCGTGCCGCGACGCATCTGACGGAGCATCATCGTTTCCCGCTGACCTATATCATGGAAGCAGCTGATGACATTTCATATTGTATTGCCGATTTGGATGACGCCGTCGAAAAAGCCATTTTCAATGTCGACAGTTTGTATGAGTTCCTCAGCAAAGCCTGGGGGCCAATAAATAACAATGATGCGTTCAGCCGTACCGTAGGTGAGGCCTGGCGCGAAGCAGGAAGTAAAAAACGCCGCAGCCGAAGCGATCAATTTTTCATGTCCCTCCGGGTTAATGTTCAGAATGTTCTGGTCACCTATGCCGTTAAACGTTTTATCGACAATCTGCCCGCTATTTTTGACGGAAACTTCAACCATGCATTATTAGAAGACGGCGGCGAAGAGGGGCGTTTATTACAAATATTTAAAACTGTAGCACGGCAGCAGGTGTTTAATCATTCCGAAGTTGAACAGCTGGAGCTGCAGGGTTATCGCGTCATAAAGGGGGTGCTTGAAATATACCAACCGTTAATGATGTTGAATTATGAAGACTTTACTACACTGATAAATGAAGATTTTTTGCGCAACCATCCGATTGAGACACGTCTTTTCCATAAACTTTCCGGAAAGCACAGAAAAGCCTATCTGCATAAAATGCGCACGCTGGTTGTTGAACACAAATATGAGCGTTTGTTATGGGAACGTTATTATCGCTTTCGTCTGATTCAGGATTACATTAGCGGCATGACCGATCTCTATGCCTGGGATGAGTACCGTCGTTTGATGGCGGTGGAATAAGCAGAGAATTGTAAAGAGCGCGAATAAATTTTTACCTTTGCCTAAAACTTTTCGAGGAACTTCGCGCTAAAACATTTATCTCAACATTCGACCACAGCAATGGTCAGTATATCCATCATTGTGAGATACCAAAATGAAAAAAACCTCGTTAATGTTAAGCGCTCTGGCGCTTAGTCTTGGCATGGCACTGACCCCTGTGAGTGCTTTCGCTGCGGAGACATCCTCTTCCGTTTCATCTTCCCCAAGCCAGCCGTTGCCAAGCCTTGCCCCCATGCTGGAGAAGGTGATGCCTTCCGTTGTGAGCATCAGCGTGGAAGGCAGTACAACGGTCAAAACGCCGCGTATGCCGCAGCAGTTCCAGCAATTTTTTGGCGATAATTCGCCTTTCTGTCAGGACGGTTCTCCGTTCATGGGCTCGCCGCTGTGCCAGGGCGCGGGCGGGAGCGGCGGCGGTGCGCCTGCAGGCCCGGATACGCAGCAGCAAAAATTCAGAGCGCTGGGTTCTGGCGTGATCATTAACGCAGAAAAAGGCTATGTGGTAACCAACAACCACGTGGTCAACGATGCGACGAAAATTCAGGTCAAACTGAGCGATGGTCGTAGCTACGACGCCAAAGTCATCGGCAAAGATCCCAGCTCGGATATAGCGCTGATTCAGCTCGAAGGCGCGAAAAATCTGACCGCCATTAAAATGGCTGACTCCGATAATTTGCGCGTTGGCGATTATACCGTAGCAATCGGTAACCCCTATGGTCTGGGCGAAACCGTAACCTCGGGCATCGTGTCGGCGTTGGGACGCAGTGGTCTGAACGTTGAGAACTATGAAAACTTTATCCAGACCGATGCCGCGATTAACCGCGGTAACTCGGGTGGCGCGCTGGTGAACCTCAACGGTGAGCTTATTGGTATTAACACCGCGATTCTGGCCCCAGACGGCGGCAACATTGGTATTGGTTTTGCCATCCCCAGCAACATGGTAAAAAACCTGACCGCACAGATGGTGGAGTATGGTCAGGTGAAACGCGGTGAGCTGGGTATCATGGGAACAGAGCTCAACTCTGAACTGGCTAAAGCGATGAAGGTCGATGCGCAGCGCGGCGCCTTTGTTAGTCAGGTCGTGCCCAATTCCGCCGCAGCGAAAGGCGGTATTAAAGCGGGTGACGTGATCGTTTCTATGAACGGCAAGCCGCTCACCAGCTTTGCCTCGCTGCGCGCTGAAGTCGGCTCTTTACCGGTAGGCACGACGCTGAAGCTGGGCCTGCTGCGTGATGGCAAACCGCTGGATGTCTCCGTGCAGCTGCAGCAGAGCACCCAGGACAAAGTGCAGTCCGCTACGATTTACACCGGCATTGAAGGTGCAGATCTGAGTAATAACGCAGGCAAAGAGAAAGGCGTGCGGGTCGATAGCGTGAAAGCGGGCAGTGCGGCGGCAAGAGTGGGTCTGAAAAAAGGCGACCTGATTCTTGGCGTCAACCAGCAGCCGGTAACCAACTTAGGGGAACTACGCAAGATCCTCGATACCAAACCACCGGTGCTGGCGCTGAATGTGCAACGTGGCGACACATCGCTCTACCTGCTGATGCAGTAATCACTGCTTGATGCTTATCAGGCGGACTTCGGTCCGCCTTTTTTATGGCACAGATCACAAATGTGATGCCTGCCGCATTTCTGCCAAAGCCGGCGCGGCTATGGGCGAATGCATAATGTTCTCTGCGTGTCACACGGCTATTCTGTCCTTCCTCTCATATGACTCAGGAGATAAGGATGGCTACCTGTCATCTCGACGCGCGGCTGGCGCAGGAAATTGTTGCGCGCACCATGAAAATCATTGATGGCAATGTCAACGTGATGGATGCGCGTGGGCGAATCATTGGCAGTGGTGACAGGGAGCGCATCGGGGAGTTGCATGAGGGCGCGCTGTTGGTGTTGTCTCAGGGGCGCATCGTGGATATCGACGATGCTGTGGCAAAACATCTGCACGGCGTGCGGCCAGGCATCAATCTTCCGCTACGTATTGACGGGGCGATCGTGGGCGTCATTGGCCTGACAGGTGAGCCGGGCGCACTGCGTCACTATGGCGAATTAGTCTGTATGGCGGCAGAGATGATGCTGGAGCAGGCCCGGCTATTACATATGCTGGCTCAGGACAGCCGACTGCGTGAAGAGCTGGTGCTCAACCTGATAAGAAGTGATGCGCTGACGCCACAGCTGACAGAGTGGGCACAGCGCCTGGGTATCGATCTTAATCAGCCCCGCGTGGTGGCGGTGATCGAAGTCGACAGCGGGCAGTTAGGCGTGGACAGCGCCATGTCTGAATTACAGCAGCTGCAAACCTTACTCACCACCCCCGTTCGGGATAACCTGATAGCCATTGTGTCGCTAACTGAAATGGTCGTACTGAAACCGGCATTAAACACACACGGACGTTACGACCGTCACGATCATCGCAAGCGGGTTGAGCAACTGATGCAGCGAATGAACGAAAGCGGTCATCTGCGCATGCGTATTGCGCTGGGCAACTTCTTTACCGGTCCGGGCAGCATCGCCCGCTCTTACCGCACTGCGCGCACCACCATGGCCGTTGGAAAGCAGCGCATGCCAGACGTCCGCAGCTATTTTTATCAGGATCTGATGCTGCCGGTATTACTGGACAGTTTACGCGGTGGCTGGCAGGCGAACGAGCTGGCACGTCCGCTGGAAAAACTGAAAAGCATGGACAGCAACGGTTTACTGCGCCGGACCTTAAGCGCCTGGTTCAGCAATAACGTCCAGCCCGGCGCAACATCACGCGCGCTGTTTATTCATCGTAATACGCTGGAGTATCGACTGAATCGGATCGCTGAGTTAACCGGACTGAACCTTGGTCATTTTGACGATCGATTACTGCTGTATATTGCGTTACAGCTGGATGAGCAGGGCTGATGACGCTGCTTATGAAACCATGAGGACGCCCGATGCGTATATTGCCCGCCATACTTTGCCTGCTAATCGTTACGTTTACCTGCCAGGCACGGCCTGACAGCCTGATTTTTCTCTCTACTGATGCCCTGATGAATACCCGGCAGGCTTTGCAGAATCATCAGGCGGGCGCACTGGCTGAACAGGCCTGGCGTCAGCTGCAACATCAGGCAGAAAAGGCGCTCAGCCAGCCCGATCCCAGCGTGATGGATAAGGGGCTGATGCCGCCCAGCGGATCGCGGCATGACTATCTGAGCCTGAGCGCCTACTGGTGGCCGGACGGAAAGCAGAAAACGGGGTTGCCCTGGATTCGTCGGGATGGTGAGATTAATCCCGACACGAAAAATAACCAAACCGACGGCGTGCGGCTGGCGCGCTTTAGCGCAGATGTACAGACACTCTCGCTGGCCTGGTTCTTTTCTGGCGATGCACGCTATGCCAGCAAAGCACAATCGATGATCCGCCACTGGTTTATCGATCCTGCCAGCCGTATGAATCCAAACCTGAATTATGCCCAGGGGATTCCAGGCAGGACGCCGGGCCGTCATGATGGCGTACTGGATGGGCGCTATTTTGCGACCCGCATTGTTGATGCGCTGGTGCTGTTGCGCCAGTCACCCGGCTGGCGCGACAGCGACGAGGCGGCGTTACATCGCTGGTTCAGTGACTATCTTAGCTGGCTGCAGACCAGCCAGCTGGCGCAACAGGAGCGGGATGCCCCAAATAATCATGGCAGCTGGTACAGCGTACAGGTTGCCGGTATTGCCGCTTACCTGGGCAAAAACACGGTGATCGCTGATATGTCGGCGTTGGCCAAACGAAAAATTGATGGGCAAATACAGAAAGAGGGAACTCAGCCACTTGAGCTGGCGCGAACCCGCTCCTTTCATTACAGCGTCTTTAATTTGCAGGCGCTAACCGCTATCGCGGCGTTAGCTTCTCAGCGTGGGCTGGACGATCTCTGGCACTATCAAAACAAGCAGGGTGGCTCGCTACTGGCGGCGCTGGATTATATGGCGCCCTTTAGCGATCCATCACGCCGCTGGCCGTGGAAAACCCGCGAACGCCAAAGCGAGCGGTTAATCCCCTTACTGCTGTTGGCTGACGTCACACTTAAGTCAGAACGTTACCAATCCTGGATTGATCGTCCTGAATGGCGTACCGGCTCAGCAGAGGTGCTACGTGATGTGGTGTTACTCAGGCGATAGCCGCGCAGATTGCCAATAAAAAAGGCCAGACGCGTCAAGTGAATCACACTTAATGCGGCTGGCCTGATGTAAATCTGAAATAATTAACGGCCGCTGCGGGTCAGTTTTTCCAGATCGGATTCAATTTCGGCGATTTTATGGGAAACGACGCCTTCAAGATGACGCAGATCATCAAGGATTTTACGTTTCAGATCGACTTCCACCTGATCGCGCTGGCAGATCTGATCCAGTTCATCGATCACATAACGCAGGTTCGGGCTGATTTCCTGCACTTCGCGATAGCCTTGTGACGCGTTATCAGCAACGACGGTCTTGCGCTGGCGAGGATATTTAAATTTCACGCTTTTGGCGAAAAATTCACCTTTATCTTTGCGGAAATAAATTTTCAAAATATCGTTATTCGCTTCCTGACGCAGGCTGTAGCGATCGATATCGTCAGGGTTACTAATGCCTAAGCTCTTAATATTGTCATACATAATTATTTTCCACCAAATGATAGGCGCGCAGAATTGTTCATGACTTAATGACTATAGACATAAATAACATGAATCAGTGCGCAACAGGATTTAACTGGCGCGAATTATGACCTGGATGAAAAGTAAACGCACCTGTTGGTTCGTGTAGAAAAACAACATTACCCGTAACAGCTGTAAACAAAAGATGACGGGCTGCCGTACAGCCCGTCCGACAGATTAGTCGATCGTACGCAGCAGTTCATTGATGCCGGTTTTCGCCAGCGTTTTCGCATCAACTTTTTTCACAATCACTGCGCAGTAAAGGCTGTAGCGGCCATCTTTAGACGGCAGGTTACCGGATACCACGACCGAGCCGGCAGGCACGCGACCGTAGTGGATTTCGCCGGTTTCACGGTCATAAATTTTGGTGCTCTGACCGATATAAACACCCATTGAAATCACGGAGCCTTCTTCAACGATCACGCCTTCAACGATTTCAGAACGTGCGCCAATAAAGCAGTTATCTTCAATGATGGTGGGGTTGGCCTGCAGCGGCTCAAGTACGCCACCGATTCCTACACCACCGGATAAATGTACGTTTTTACCAATCTGCGCACAGGAACCGACGGTTGCCCAGGTATCAACCATTGTGCCTTCGTCCACAAAGGCGCCGATGTTCACGTAGGAAGGCATCAGAACCGTGTTGCGCGCAATAAAAGCCCCTTTGCGAACGGCTGCGGGCGGCACCACGCGGAAGCCGGCTTCTTTGAAGCGCGCATCGTCCCAGTCGGCAAACTTCATCGGCACTTTGTCGTAAAAACGGGTTTCAGCCCCTTCCATCACCTGATTGTCATTAATGCGGAAAGAGAGCAGAACGGCTTTTTTCAGCCACTGATGCGTTACCCATTCGCCGTCGATTTTTTCAGAAACGCGCAGTTCACCACTGTCCAGTTTGGCGATAACCTGATTGATCGCCTCGCGGGTTTCAGTATCCACACTGGTCGGGGTGATGTCGGCGCGACGTTCGAAGGCAGATTCAATAACACTCTGTAACTGTTGCATATTTTTTCCTGATCTGTCATTTGTGGTGCCAGCCAGTGACCGGCACGGGTAAAAAGTTGATGTTCACAAATTGAAGCGGGTCACACTTTATCGTTTGGATTAAGGGCTTCTGTCAACCGTTGTTGCAACGTCTGACGCATTTCCTCATCCAGTGCCTTGCGTTCGCTATTGGCTAAAATAAACAAATCTTCCACGCGCTCGCCAATGGTGCTGATGCGCGCACCATGCAGAGAGACGCCGAGATCGGCAAACACTTCCCCCACGCGCGCCAGTAAACCGGGCTGATCCAGGGCTACCAGCTCCAGATAACTGCGGCGATCGGTGTGAGTTGGCAGGAAATTCACTTCGGTATCCACGCTAAAGTGCTTAAGCCTGGCGGCCTGACGGCGGGTGCGCGGTGGCACCCACTCTCTCTGGGTTATCGCCTGCTCCAGCGCCTGAATGATCATCGCATGACGATCGGGCGACAGGGGACTGCCATCCGGCTCCAGTACAATAAAGGTATCCATCGCCATGCCATCGCGGCTGGTAAAAATTTGCGCATCATGCACGCTGAGGTTGCGACGATCCAGCTCTCCTGCCACGGCGGCGAACAGGTGCGGGCGATCGGGACTCCAGATAAAAATTTCGGTCCCGCCGCGCGTTGCCTGCGGGCTGACCAGCACCAGCGGTTGATTAAGATCGTGCCCCAGCAAGTGGCGGGCATGCCAGGCAATCTGGTTGGGCGTATGGCGCAGAAAATAGTCGGCGCGACAGCGATTCCAGATGTGATGTAACCGCTCTTCATTGATGTTGTCCATACGCAGCAGCGCCAGCGCCTGCAGGCGGTGATGACGTACGCGTTCCCGCAGATCCGGACTGTTTTCCATGCCGCGACGCAGCTGTTTTTCGGTGGCGAAGAACAACTCTCGCAGCAGACTTTGCTTCCAGCTGTTCCACAGGCTCTCATTGGTGGCGCAGATATCAGCCACCGTCAGGCACACCAGATAACGCAGTCGGTTTTCGTTCTGCATGACCTCGGCGAACTGCTGAATCACCGTGGGGTCCTGAATATCACGACGCTGCGCGGTCACGGACATTAACAGATGATGCCGTACCAGCCATGCGACAAGCTGCGTTTCACGCGAGTTAAGGCCGTGCATCTCGGCGAACTCCAGCGCATCCTGCGCGCCAAGAACAGAGTGATCGCCGTTACGTCCTTTCGCAATGTCATGCAGCAGCGCCGCCATCAGCAGTAACTCTTGCTGAGGCAGGCGCGGCCAGAGTTCAACGCATAAAGGATGTTGTGGACGCGTCGCTTCGTTGGCAAAACTTTCCAGCTTCTGAAGAACCCGAATGGTGTGCTCATCCACGGTATAGGCGTGGAACAGATCAAACTGCATCTGCCCAACGATCTGACCCCAGAGCGGCGTATAGGCCCAGAGTACGCTATGGCGATGCATCGGAACTAATGCACGACTGACCGCACCGGGATGACGCAGGATCGACATAAACAGACGGCGTGCTTCAGGCAACTGACAGAGCGGCTGCTTAAGGTGGCGACGTGTGTGGCGCAGGCGGCGCAGCGTGGTCGAATAGATCCCTTTGATGTTGTCATTGCGCACCATGACGTAAAACATGCGCATTATTGCCTGAGGCTCCCGATCAAACAGCGTTTCATCGCGCAGATCGATCAGGTTACCCCGTAGCTGAAAATCATCATCAATAGCGCAGGGTTTTTCATTGGTAGAGAGGGCCAGAATGGCTTCATCGAACAACTGCAGCAGCATCTGGTTCAGTTCGCTGATACGACGCGTGACGCGATAAAAATCCTTCATCATGCGTTCCACCGGCTCGTTGCCTTCGCCCTGATACTGAAGGCGCTGGGCAACGCTAAGCTGGCGATCGAACAGTAGCCGGTTGTCGTAACGCGGCAGCAACAGATGCAGCGCAAACCGAATCCGCCAGAGAAAGGCTTGGCATTCATTCAGTTCGGCGCGTTCGGCGTCGGTCAGAAAGCCAAAGCCCACCATCTCGTCGAGCGTTGTCGCGCCAAAGTGCCGTCGCGCAACCCACTGTAACGTATGAATATCACGTAAACCGCCCGGGCTGCTTTTAATATCCGGTTCCAGGTTGTAGCTGGTACCGTGATAGCGCGTATGACGCTCTTGTTGCTCTTCAATTTTGGCGGCAAAAAAGCGGGACGACGGCCAGAAGCCATCGCTAAAGACATTTTTCTGCAGTTCGAGGAACAGCGCGACATCACCGGCCAGCATTCGCGCTTCAATCAGGTTGGTCGCCACCGTCAGGTCGGATAGGCCTTCCAGTAAGCACTCTTCCAGGCTACGCACGCTGTGGCCCACTTCCAGTTTAAGATCCCACATCAGCGTCAGCAGCGCGCTGGCGCTTTGGGCGGCCTCTTCGTTAAGCGGCTGGCGGCTGAGAATCAATATGTCAATATCGGAAAGCGGGTGAAGCTCACCCCGACCATAACCCCCGACAGCAACCAGAGCGATGGATTTCATCCTGTCGAAGCCAAAATAACGCCACAGGCGACGCAGAAGGCGATCGATAAACAGGGTTCGGGCATGAATCAGATTCTCTGCCGCCTCACCGCTATCAAAGGCCGCCGCCAGGTGCTGTTGAAAGCACTCCAGGCGCTGCTTGAGTATTTCACGTGATAGCTGATCGTCCTGCCACTCGCCAGGCGAATCATTCAGACCGTTTTTCACTTCTTGCGACAGGCTCATGCAGCGTTCTCATCAGTAAGCATAAAAAAACCGGCAGAGCGCCGGCCTTTTATCAGGAGAGAAATTACGCCTGGTTAACTAACACCGCGGGAAGGGTGTCGTCTTTACGCAGGGTTAAAATCTCACAGCCGTTATCCGTCACCACAATAGTATGCTCGTACTGCGCCGACAAGCTGCGATCTTTGGTTTTCACCGTCCAGCCGTCTTTCATGGTACGGATGCGATAATCACCGGCGTTCACCATCGGTTCCACGGTAAAGGTCATGCCGGCCTGCAGGACGACACCGCTGTCGTCTGCATCGTAGTGCAGAACCTGTGGCTCTTCATGAAAGCCCTTGCCAATGCCATGACCGCAGTATTCACGCACCACTGAGAAGTCATTCGCTTCAACATATTTCTGGATAGCGCGGCCCAGCTCGCGCAGGCGAATACCCGGCTTCACCAGACGCAGTGATAAATAAAGGCTTTCCTGAGTCACGCGGCACAGGCGCTCACCCTGGATCGTCGGCTTGCCGACGATAAACATTTTCGAGGTATCGCCGTGGTACTCGTCTTTAATCACGGTCACGTCGATGTTAACGATGTCGCCATCTTTCAACGGACGATCGTCGCTCGGAATACCGTGACAGACCACTTCATTTACCGAGATGCAGACGGATTTCGGAAAACCGTGGTAACCCAGGCAGGCAGAAATCGCCTGCTGATGCTGCGTAATGTGTTCGTGGCAGAGACGATCCAGTTCACCCGTGGTCACGCCAGGCTGCACATGGGGTTCGATCATTTCTAACACTTCGGCGGCGAGGCGGCCAGCGACGCGCATTTTTTCGATTTCTTCGGGGGTTTTAATTGAGATTGCCATTAAATTATTCCGCTGCTGCTGAAATTTTCAGCGATAATGAATGCTGTGCTCTCATGTTAACAGCAAGCCAAAAGGGCTGCCAAACAGAGAACGCACCACAGGCCGTAAGCGAACATTTATTGGCGTCCAAAGCGTGATTGTGGTATAAAGCGCGCCGACGATTCTCTGTATGGCCGTTAAGGTCAGCGGGAAACGCAATAATCTCACTATGTGTAATAAAACACACATGTATCGACACATACGCCGGGGTGCCTTGAAAGAGGTCGGTTGTATGGGATACATGGAGGCCCAACCCCAATTAAACTAGAGGTAGTAATCATGGCAACTGTTTCCATGCGCGATATGCTCAAGGCTGGTGTTCACTTCGGTCACCAGACCCGTTACTGGTGCCCAAAAATGAAGCCATTCATTTTCGGTGCGCGTAACAAAGTTCACATCATCAACCTTGAGAAAACTGTACCAATGTTCAACGACGCTCTGGCTGAGTTGACCAAAATCTCTTCCCGTAAAGGTAAGATTCTGTTCGTTGGTACTAAGCGCGCTGCTGCCGAAGCGATCAAAGAGTCTGCACTGAGCTGCGACCAGTTCTTCGTAAACCACCGCTGGTTGGGTGGCATGCTGACCAACTGGAAAACCGTTCGTCAGTCTATCAAACGTCTGAAAGAGCTTGAGACTCAGTCTCAGGACGGCACTTTCGACAAACTGACCAAGAAAGAAGCGCTGATGCGCGCTCGTGAACTGGCCAAGCTGGAAAACAGCCTGGGCGGTATCAAAGACATGGGCGGTTTGCCGGATGCACTGTTTGTTGTCGATGCTGACCACGAACACATCGCAATCAAAGAAGCAAACAACCTGGGTATCCCAGTATTTGCTATCGTTGATACTAACTCTGATCCAGATGGCGTTGATTACGTTATCCCAGGTAACGACGATGCGATCCGTGCTATCAACCTGTACCTGACTGCCGTTGCGACCACCGTTCGCGAAGGCCGCTCTCAGGATCTGGCTGAGCAGGCTGAAGAAGCGTCTTTAGAAAACGCTTAATTAAGGTTTGCTCTGCATAAGAGCCCTTAGCATTCAGATGTGATCTGTAAGGGGCCAAACATGGCCCCTTTATTTTATCCAAGTCTGTTACGCCCCTGTTCAGGACGGCGGGACAGAGTAAATTTTCCGCAAATAAGTACCTTCTGACGCACTTGTGCTCAGGTACGAACCGAGGATTCTGGAATGGCTGAAATTACCGCTGCATTGGTAAAAGAACTGCGTGAGCGTACTGGCGCAGGCATGATGGACTGCAAAAAAGCGCTGACTGAAGCGAGCGGCGACATCGAGCTGGCGATTGAAAACATGCGTAAGTCTGGCGCAATTAAAGCAGCGAAAAAAGCGGGTAACGTTGCTGCTGATGGCGTAATCAAAACCAAAATCGTTGGTAACTACGGTGTGATTCTGGAAGTGAACTGCCAGACTGACTTCGTAGCAAAAGACGGCGGTTTCCAGGCGTTTGCTGATAAAGTTCTTGACGCTGCTGCGGCTGACCGCATCACCGACGTTGAAGTGCTGAAAGCACAGTTCGAAGAAGAACGTGTTGCCCTGGTTGCTAAAATCGGCGAGAACATCAACATTCGTCGCGTTGCTCTTCTGGAAGGCGAAGAACTGGGCAGCTACCTGCACGGCGCACGTATCGGCGTTCTGGTTTCTGCTAAAGGCGCTAACGAAGATCTGATCAAACAGATCGCAATGCACGTTGCGGCAAGCAAACCTGAGTTTGTTAAGCCAGAAGACGTTTCTGCGGAAGTGGTTGATAAAGAATACCAGGTTCAGCTGGACATCGCGATGCAGTCTGGTAAGCCAAAAGAGATCGCAGAGAAGATGGTTGAAGGCCGTATGAAGAAATTCACCGGTGAAGTCTCTCTGACTGGTCAGGCATTCGTTATCGATCCAAGCAAAACCGTTGGCCAGGCGCTGAAAGAGCAGGGCGCTGACGTGATCAACTTCATCCGCTTTGAAGTGGGCGAAGGCATCGAAAAAGTTGAGACTGATTTTGCTGCTGAAGTTGCAGCAATGTCCAAACAGTCTTAATGATCTGAAAGAACCGCCAGATGGCGGTTCTTTTTTGTCTGCCACAGGCAAAAGATACGTTTTCAGTTTCATCCCAATAGTAATTCTTTTGCTCTAAGCGGATGATTGATCGAAATTACTTCTTATTCATCATATCTTCCAGGACGAATTGACCATGGCGACCAACGCAAAACCTGTTTATCAACGTATCCTGCTAAAACTCAGTGGCGAAGCACTTCAAGGTGCAGAGGGTTTTGGTATCGACGCGAGCGTGCTTGACCGCATGGCTCAGGAAGTCAAAGAACTGGTCGAGCTGGGTATCCAGGTGGGCGTTGTGATTGGCGGCGGTAACCTGTTCCGCGGAGCCGGCCTGGCGCAGGCGGGCATGAACCGCGTTGTGGGTGACCACATGGGGATGCTTGCTACGGTAATGAACGGCCTGGCGATGCGTGATGCACTGCACCGCGCATACGTAAATGCCCGTCTGATGTCCGCGATTCCCCTCAATGGCGTTTGCGATAACTACAGCTGGGCAGAAGCCATCAGCCTGTTACGTAATAACCGTGTGGTTATCTTTTCTGCGGGTACGGGCAATCCTTTCTTCACGACGGATTCAGCCGCCTGTCTGCGTGGTATTGAAATCGAAGCGGATGTGGTGCTGAAAGCCACGAAAGTTGACGGTGTTTACTCGGCCGACCCGGTGAAGCATCCTGACGCAACGCTGTATGAAAAACTGACTTATGCGGAAGTGCTGGATCAAGAGCTTAAAGTGATGGATCTCGCCGCGTTTACGCTGGCGCGCGATCACAAACTGCCAATCCGCGTTTTCAATATGAACAAACCTGGCGCATTGCGTCGCGTAGTGATGGGTGAAAAAGAAGGTACCCTGATTACGCATTAATACCCGAGGCGAGATAAAATAAGGTATATTCTGTCAGTGCGGTAATGTTTAGCCGTGCACCAGTCAGGATTATCGATGATTATCGATCCCGCTTCCGGTGATGCCGGAACTGGCCAGGTCAAACCGAATCCAAGGGTTTTAACGTGATTAACGACATTAAAAAAGATGCTGATACGCGCATGGACAAATGCGTCGAGGCATTCAAAACCACTATCAGCAAGGTACGCACAGGCCGTGCTTCACCTTCTCTGCTCGACGGCATTATCGTTGAATATTACGGTACGCCGACGCCACTGCGTCAGCTGGCTTCCGTTACGGTTGAAGACTCCCGCACGCTGAAAATCAACGTGTTTGATCGATCTCTCGGCCCGGCCGTTGAAAAAGCGATTATGGCGTCCGATCTTGGCCTCAATCCAAACTCAGCGGGTTCGGACATTCGTGTTCCGCTCCCTGCGCTGACGGAAGAGCGTCGTAAAGATCTGATTAAAATCGTACGCGGTGAAGCCGAGCAGGGACGTGTGTCTGTACGTAACGTTCGTCGCGACGCCAACGATAAAATCAAAGCGTTGCTGAAAGATAAAGAAATCAGCGAAGACGACGAACGTCGTTCGCAGGACGAAATCCAGAAAATGACCGATGCGCACATCAAGAAAGTTGATGCGGCACTGGCCGAAAAAGAAGCGGAGTTGATGGACTTCTGATTCCATCATCGCCGACCAAAACGCCGTACAGAGAGGCATTCTGACAGAATGTCACCTCTGGCGGCGTTTTACATTGTGCCCCACGCTTTCACCTCTACATGGACAGCATTATGAAGCGATTAACTCTGCTCGGTTCAACCGGTTCGATAGGCACCAGCACGCTGGCAGTCGTCAGTGCCAATCCTACGCGCTATCAGATCACGGCGCTGGTTGCCGGTAAAAACGTGGCCCTGATGGCTGAGCAGTGCGTACAGTTCCAACCCCGCTATGCGGCGATGGCAGACGAAGAAGCCGCTGTTGCGCTACGTGAGCGACTGAGAGCATTGAAGGTGAAGACTGAAGTGCTCTCCGGCGTTCAGGCAGCCTGTGAACTGGCCGCGCTGGATGAGGTTGACCAGGTGATGGCGGCGATTGTGGGCGCCTCAGGTTTACTGCCCACGTTGGCAGCGATTCGCGCGGGTAAAACCGTCCTGCTGGCGAATAAAGAATCCCTGGTGACGTGCGGCCGTTTATTTATGGAGGCGGTGCGCCAGCATAAGGCGCAGCTGTTGCCGGTAGACAGCGAGCACAATGCGATTTTTCAGAGTTTGCCCGCTACCATCCAGCATCAGTTAGGTTACGCTGACCTGCAGAATAACGGCATTGAGTCGATTATTCTTACGGGATCGGGTGGCCCTTTTCGTGACACAAATTTAGCGGATCTGCGCAATATGTCGCCAGATCAGGCTTGTGCACATCCGAACTGGTCAATGGGGCGTAAAATCTCGGTTGATTCGGCCACCATGATGAATAAAGGTCTTGAATACATTGAAGCTCGTTGGCTGTTCAACGCCAGTGCCGCGCAGATGGAAGTGATTTTGCACCCCCAATCGGTGATCCACTCCATGGTGCGTTACTGCGATGGCAGCGTGCTGGCACAGTTAGGTTCACCTGACATGCGAACCCCTATCGCCCACAGTATGGCCTGGCCAGCGCGTATTCACGCTGGGGTCACACCGCTGGACTTTACCCGCATGTCGGCGCTGACGTTCTCAGAACCTGATTTTGGCCGTTACCCCTGTCTTAAACTGGCAATTGATGCCTGCGAGGCCGGGCAGGCGGCCACCACCACGCTTAATGCTGCCAATGAGATCGCCGTGGCGGCGTTCCTGAATCAGCGAATTCGTTTTACCGATATCGCAGCGTTAAACAGCGCAGTGCTGTCATCGCAGCACGGCCAGGAACCGGATTCAGTGGACGCTGTCATCGAAATCGATCGTATGGCACGCGCCGCTGCGACCGAAATGTTGCCACGCTTCACGGCATAACAACGATTGCGTTGAGGCTATTTGTTCGCTTCAGGTGAAAATGTTATAGTCGCTGGCTCGCGTTTAACGGTCTGTCACCAAATTCGGTGTGGCCTGGCAGACAGTGCCGGGATTTGTACCGGGCGCAATGTATTCAGAAACCACAGCATTTCTGATGAAAGGAATTGATTACGCGTTATGTCGTCTGAAAATCACAACAACACCGATGACCAACAGGGAACCGGTCCACGCCACGTCGCTATCATTATGGATGGCAATGGCCGTTGGGCTAAGAACCAGGGAAAACTGCGTATCTCCGGTCACAAAGCGGGCGTGAAATCAGTACGTCGCGCCGTTAGCTTTGCCGTCAGTAATAATCTTGAAGCGTTAACGCTTTACGCCTTTAGTAGCGAAAACTGGAGCCGTCCTGCGCAGGAAGTCACTGCCTTGATGGAGCTGTTTGTCTGGGCGCTGGACAGTGAAGTGAAAAGCCTGCACAAGCATAATGTTCGCTTACGCATCATTGGCGATATCAGCCGCTTCAGCCCCCGCATTCAGGAACGTGTCCGTCGGGCAGAGGCGCTGACGGAGAATAACGATCGACTCACGCTAAACATTGCTGCGAACTACGGCGGGCGATGGGATATTATCGAAGGCGTTAAAAAGTTGGCTGAACAGGTTCAGGAAGGCTTGTTACGCCCTGATCAGATAACCGAAGAGAGCCTGACGTCGCAACTGTGCATGAACCAGTTGGCGCCAGTGGATTTAGTGATAAGGACCGGGGGAGAGCATCGGATTAGCAACTTCCTGTTGTGGCAAATTGCCTATGCGGAATTCTATTTTACTGATGTGCTCTGGCCGGATTTTGATGAACACGTTTTTGAAGGTGCACTGAATGCATTCTCTCTGCGGGAGCGACGCTTTGGCGGCGCTGCACCAGGCGGCGCCTGAGCAATCTGGGGGTAACCTTTGCTGAAGTCTCGTCTGATCACCGCGCTGATTCTCATCCCGCTGGTGATCGCTGCATTGTTCTGGTTACCGCCTGTTGGCTTTGCAATTATTACGATTATTATCTGCATGCTGGCCGCCTGGGAATGGGGGCAGCTGTCTGGTATGGCATCGCGTCAACAACGGATCTGGCTCGCGCTGATATGCGGTCTGGCTCTGACGCTGATGCTGTTTACGCTTCCTCCCTACGAACATAACGCGCACCTGCCGCAGGTGGCGGGCTGGCTGTGGGCCTCACTGGCCTGGTGGATTGCCGCGCTGTTACTGGTTCTGTTCTATCCTGCCTCTGCTGCGTTATGGCGGACTTCCCGACCCTTGCGTCTGCTGTTTGGTGCGTTAACGGTCATTCCTTTCTTCTGGGGCATGATGGCGCTCCGCCAGTATCATTACGAAGCCGATCACTTTGCCGGCGCCTGGTGGCTGCTGTTTGTTATGTTTCTGGTATGGGGCGCTGATTCCGGTGCCTACATGTTCGGCAAACTGTTTGGCAAACATAAGCTGGCGCCAAAAGTGTCGCCCGGTAAAACATGGGAAGGTTTTCTGGGCGGGCTGCTCTCTTCTGCGCTGATTGCCGTCCTGTTCGCCAGTTTTGCGCCGCTTTCCGTTCCCACCGGCACGCTGGTGATCTGCGCCGTGATTTCCACCCTTGCTTCGGTACTGGGCGATCTGACGGAAAGCATGTTTAAACGCGAGGCCGGTATCAAAGACAGCGGGAGCCTGATTCCCGGACATGGCGGTATTCTTGACCGCATCGACAGCCTGACAGCAGCAGTGCCGGTATTTGCCTGTTTATTGCTGTTGGTGTTTCAGACACTTTAAGGGCAAACGACGATGTTAAGCGTAATCTGGAGTTTTGCCGCATTTATCATTGCACTGGGCGTGTTAATCACCGTGCATGAGTTTGGCCATTTTTGGGTGGCGCGGCGTTGCGGTGTGAGAGTAGAGCGCTTTTCTATCGGCTTTGGCAAGGCGTTATGGCAACGCCGCGATCGTCACGGCACCGAATTTGTGATTGCGCTCATTCCCCTTGGCGGTTATGTCAAAATGCTGGACGAGCGGGTAGAAAGCGTTCCCGCCGAGCTTCGGCACCAGGCGTTTAACAATAAAGCGATTTGGCAGCGCGCGTCTATTATTGCTGCCGGCCCGATTGCCAATTTCCTGTTTGCTATCTTTGCCTACTGGGTCGTGTTCATCCACGGCGTACCTGGTATTAAACCGGTAGTTGGTGAAATTCTGAACGGTTCGGTCGCCGCAGAAGCGCAAATTACACCCGGGACGGAACTTAAGGCCGTTGACGGTATCGAAACGCCTGACTGGGAAGCTGTGCGCATGGCATTGATCGGTAAAATCGGTGATGCCAGCACAACGTTAACAGTGGGTCGTTTTGGCGAACAGGGGACGCAGCAAAAACAGGTCGATTTGCGCAACTGGCAGTTCGAACCTGATAAGCAGGACCCTGTCGTCGCGCTGGGAATTCGTCCCCGGGGCCCGCAGATTGAAACGACCCTGGCTGAAGTGCAAAAGAATTCGCCTGCCAGTGCAGCCGGTTTGCAAGCTGGCGACAGGATCGTTAAAGTCGATGGTCAGTTATTATCGCAGTGGCAGCCTTTTGCTACCCAGGTTCGGGATAACCCAGGAAAAAGTATTGCTCTTGAGGTCGATCGCAACGGTGACGCGGTGCAGTTAACCCTGACGCCCGAAGCGAAACCTGGGAACAAAGCACAAGGGTTTGCGGGGGTGATTCCCCGAGTCGTACCGCTGCCAGACGAGTATAAAACGGTAAGACAATATGGTGCGTTTTCAGCCATTGGTGAAGCCAGTGTAAAAACCTGGCAGTTAATGAAGCTGACCGTCTCTATGTTGGGCAAGTTAATAACCGGCGATGTGAAGCTGAACAACCTGAGCGGCCCGATTTCGATTGCGCAAGGTGCAGGTTTGTCAGCCGAGTATGGAATGATTTACTACCTGATGTTCCTGGCGTTGATTAGCGTCAACTTAGGGATCATCAACCTGTTCCCGCTACCGGTTTTAGATGGTGGGCACTTGCTCTTCCTTGCGATTGAAAAGATCAAAGGGGGACCGGTGTCCGAGCGAGTTCAAGACTTTAGTTACCGCATCGGTTCAATACTGCTGGTGATGTTAATGGGGCTTGCACTTTTCAATGATTTCTCACGTTTGTAACCGCTGGAACGCGAGCTTACGTGGGATGTGTTAGGAAAACGCATAATAACGATGGCGATGAAAAAGTTGCTCATAGCGTCGCTGCTGTTTAGCAGCGCCACCGTTTACGGTGCAGACGATTTCGTGGTGAAGGACATTCATTTCGAAGGGCTGCAGCGAGTCGCCGTCGGCGCGGCTCTGCTGAGCATGCCAGTTCGGGTTGGCGATACGGTGAATGACGATGACGTCAGAAATACCATTCGCTCCCTGTTCGCAACTGGCAACTTTGAGGATGTTCAGGTCCTGCGAGATGGTAATACGCTGATTGTTCAGGTCAAAGAACGTCCCACCATCGCCAGCATTACCTTCAGCGGTAACAAAGCGGTTAAAGACGATCAGCTCAAACAAAACCTTGAAGCCTCAGGCGTGCGCGTCGGCGAAGCGCTGGACCGCACCACCATCTCTTCGATTGAGAAGGGCCTGGAAGACTTCTACTACAGCGTGGGCAAATACACCGCCAGCGTTAAAGCCGTAGTCACACCGCTGCCGCGTAACCGCGTCGATTTGAAACTGGTGTTTACCGAAGGTGTTTCTGCCAAAATTCAGCAGATCAATATCGTCGGTAACAAAGCTTTTAGCTCCGACGAGCTCATTTCCCGCTTCCAGTTGCGTGACGAAGTGCCGTGGTGGAACGTGGTGGGCGACCGTAAATACCAGAAGCAGAAACTGGCGGGCGACCTTGAAACCCTGCGCAGCTTCTATCTGGATCGGGGTTATGCGCGTTTCAACATTGATTCGACCCAGGTCAGCCTGACGCCGGATAAGAAAGGCATCTACATCACCGTGAACATTACCGAAGGCGATCAGTACAAGATTGCTGGCGTAATCGTAAACGGCAGCATGGCGGGTCATTCGGCCGAAATCGAACATCTGACCAAAATTCCGGCGGGCGAGCTGTATAACGGCACGAAAGTCACGTCGATGGAAGATGACATTAAGAAACTGCTGGGTCGCTACGGCTATGCCTATCCACGTGTTGTGACACAGCCTGAGATTAACGATGCGGATAAAACCGTTAAGCTGCACATCAACGTCGATGCGGGTAACCGCTACTACGTGCGTAAAGTGCGCTTCGAAGGAAACGATACATCAAAAGATGCCGTACTGCGTCGTGAAATGCGTCAGATGGAAGGCGCCTGGCTGGGCAGCGACCTGGTCGATCAGGGCAAAGAGCGTCTGAATCGTACGGGCTATTTTGAAACCGTTGACGTGGATACGCAGCGTGTTCCCGGCTCACCTGACCAGGTTGACGTGGTCTATAAAGTTAAAGAACGCAATACCGGTACCTTTAACTTTGGCGTCGGCTACGGTACAGAAAGTGGCGTGAGTTTCCAGGTCGGTGTTACCCAGGATAACTGGCTCGGCACCGGTAATACCGTGGGGATTAGCGGCACTAAAAACGATTACCAGACCTATGCAGAATTCTCCCTGACCGATCCCTACTTTACCGTTGACGGTGTGAGTCTGGGCGGCCGGGTGTTCTACAACAACTTTAAGGCCAGCAACGCCGATCTCTCCGGCTATACCAACAGAAGTTACGGTACAGACGGTACATTGGGCTTCCCAATCAACGAGAACAACTCGCTGCGCGTCGGTCTGGGCTATGTCCATAACGACCTGTCTGACATGCGTCCACAGGTTGCGATGTGGCGTTATCTTGACTCGGTCGGTAAGCCACAGCAGTTGAACAGCAACGGCGACTTCTCTGCTGACGACTTCACCTTTAACTATGGCTGGACCTATAACACGCTCGATCGTGGTTTCTTTGCCACCTCAGGTAACCGTACTAACCTGAACGGCAAAGTCACGATTCCAGGTTCAGATAACCAGTTCTACAAAATGACCCTGGACAGCCAGCAGTATGTTCCGATCAATAAAGATCATACCTGGGTTGTGTTAGGTCGCGGTCGTGTGGGCTACGGTGACGGCATTAGCGGTAAAGAGATGCCGTTCTATGAGAACTTCTACGCCGGCGGTTCGAGTACCGTGCGCGGGTTCCAGTCCAATACCATCGGTCCGAAAGCCGCTTACCTGAACAATGGTTCGTCATACTGTAACCTGAGCGATCCGAACGGTATCTGTAAGTCGAGCGATGCAATCGGGGGTAACGCGATGGCGATTGCCAGCGTTGAGCTGATCACGCCAACACCGTTCCTGAGTGAGAAATATTCGAATTCCGTCCGCACTTCGCTGTTTGTGGATGCGGGTACGGTCTGGGATACTAAATGGCAGAACACGGCGGAGACGCGCGCGGCCGGTATTCCTGACTACAGCGATCCGAACAACATTCGCGTTTCGACCGGTGTGTCTTTACAGTGGATGTCACCGCTGGGGCCGTTAGTCTTCTCCTATGCCCAGCCGGTTAAGAAAGTTGAGGGAGATAAGTCAGAGCAGTTCCAGTTTAACATTGGTAAAACCTGGTAATGTTCTGTACAGGGATGTTAAAAAATTAGCTTGCACACGTGGGGCATTGCTATGCTCCACGCTGCAAACATACATGTTGAGGGTAAGGAGTTTATAGTGAAAAAGTTGTTATGTGCAGTTACTCTGGGTGTTGCATTGGCTGCTTCTGCTGGCGCACAGGCGGCGGATAAAGTCGCAACTGTGGATCTGAGCCAGGTTTTCCAGAAATCACCTCAGCGCGCGACTATCACCAAGCAGCTCGAGAGTGAATTCCAGGGCCGCGCGGCAGAACTCCGTTCTCAGCACGACAAAATCCAGCAGGAAATGCAGGATCTGCAGCGTAACGCGCCAACCATGAAGGCGAGCGAGCGCAGTAAGAAAGAGAAGCAGATTGACTCTGAGCGTAATGCTTTCCAGGCAAAAGCCGACGCGTTTGAGAAAGACAACCAGACCCGTCAGGTTCAGGAGCGTAACAAGCTGCTGGAAAAAATCCAGACTGCTGTTCAGTCGGTTGCCAAAAGCGGCGGCTATGACCTGGTGCTGAATTCTCAGGCTGTGCTGTATTCGGGTTCTGATGTTAAAGACATCACCGATGAAGTTGCGAAGCAGGTTAAATAATCGATGTCATCAATTCGACTGGCTGATTTAGCCCAGCAGTTGGATGCAGAATTGCACGGAGATGGCGATATCGTCATCTCCGGCATTGCTTCTATGCAATCCGCCACCACTGGTCAAATCACGTTTCTTGCCAACAGCCGTTACCGCGAGCAGCTCGCCCTGATCCAGGCTTCAGCCGTGGTGCTGACGGAAGCGGATCTGGAGTGGTGTAAAACCGCCGCGCTGGTTGTTAAAAACCCCTATCTTACCTATGCGCGAATGGCGCAGTTACTGGATACGACGCCGCAGCCTGCGCAGCACATTGCGCCGAGCGCCGTGATCGATTCCAGCGCCAGACTGGGTGAGAATGTGTCCATCGGCGCCAATGCCGTTATTGAGTCCGACGTGGTACTCGGTGACAACGTGGTCATCGGCCCAGGCTGTTTTGTTGGCAAAAAAACCCGTATCGGCAACGGCTCGCGTTTATGGGCTAACGTCTCGGTTTACCATGAGGTGCAGATTGGTCAGGATTGTCTGATTCAGTCCGGCACGGTGATAGGTTCAGATGGGTTCGGTTATGCTAACGATCGTGGCAACTGGGTGAAAATCCCGCAGTTGGGTTCGGTCATCATTGGCGATCGGGTCGAAATCGGTGCCTGTACCACCATCGATCGTGGTGCGCTGGATAACACTCTGATCGGCAATGGTGTTATCATAGATAACCAATGTCAGATTGCTCACAACGTGGTTATTGGCGACAATACTGCGGTTGCTGGCGGTGTGATCATGGCGGGTAGTTTGAAAATTGGTCGTTATTGTATGATTGGCGGTGCCAGCGTCATTAATGGCCATATGGAAATCTGTGACAAAGTAACTGTAACCGGCATGGGCATGGTTATGCGTCCGATAACAGAACCTGGTGTATACTCCTCAGGCATTCCATTACAGCCCAACAAAACCTGGCGCAAAACTGCAGCGTTGGTGATGAATATCGATGAACTAAGCAAACGCTTAAAAGCAATCGAGCGGAAAGTCGGCAAAGACGACTAGACGCCATCCCATGACAGACCGGCTTTCATAATAACAGTGTTAAGCAGGGAAGCCAGGCGCCACGGAACCTATTTGCGGCCTGCCAACGATCATGATGATCGGTGCAGGCCGTGTTATTGATGTCATCAGATTTTTAGGACAGGAAGAGTATTTTGACTACTGAAACTCATACTCTGCAAATTGAAGAGATTTTAGAGCTGCTGCCGCACCGTTATCCGTTTCTGCTGGTAGATCGCGTGCTGGATTTTGAAGAAAACAAATATCTGCGCGCCGTAAAGAATGTCTCCTTTAACGAGCCGTTTTTCCAGGGGCATTTCCCTGGTAAACCGATTTTTCCCGGCGTTCTGATTCTGGAAGCGATGGCACAGGCCACCGGCATTCTGGCATTTAAAAGCGTGGGTAAACTGGAGCCAGGCGAGCTTTATTATTTTGCTGGCATTGATAATGCCCGTTTCAAGCGTCCGGTCGTACCGGGCGATCAAATGATTATGGAAGTGACCTTCGAGAAAACCCGCCGTGGTCTGACTCGCTTCAATGGCGTAGCGACTGTCGACGGTAAAATCGTCTGTGAAGCGACCATGATGTGTGCCCGTAGCCGGGAGGCATAACTCGTGATTGATCCAACCGCCAACATCCATCCCAGTTCAGTCATCGAAGACGGGGCTGTTATCGGCCCCGGCGTTCATATTGGTCCTTTCTGTTTTGTCGGGGCGAATGTCGAGATTGGTGAGGGAACCGTCCTTAAGTCACACGTGGTGGTAAACGGCCATACGCGTATCGGTAAAGACAACCAGATCTATCAGTTTGCTTCTATCGGTGAAGTGAATCAGGATCTGAAATACGCGGGTGAACCTACCCGTGTTGACATTGGCGATCGTAACCGTATTCGTGAAAGCGTGACCATTCATCGTGGCACGACTCAGGGCACAAATGTCACGGTTGTCGGCAGTGACAATCTGTTGATGGTTAACGTCCATATCGCGCATGACTGTGTCATTGGCAACCGCTGCATTATGGCCAACAATGCGACACTAGGCGGCCATGTCACTGTCGACGATTTCGCCATTATTGGCGGCATGACGGCCGTGCACCAGTGGTGCACCATTGGCGCACATGTGATGGTTGGTGGTTGTTCAGGCGTGGCTCAGGATGTGCCGCCCTATGTCATTGCGCAAGGCAACCATGCCACGCCATTCGGTATCAACATTGAAGGCCTGAAGCGCCGTGGCTTCAGCAAAGAAGCACTGCACGCTATCCGCAACGCCTACAAGTTACTTTATCGCAGCGGCAGAACGCTGGATGAAGTCAAACCGGAAATCGAGGCGATTGCTCAGCAGCACAGCGAAGTGCAGCCTTTCTTTGATTTCTTTGCTCGTTCAACTCGTGGATTAATTCGCTAATTCATGTCAGCGCGTCCCCTTACGATTGCCCTGGTCGCCGGAGAAACCTCTGGCGATATCCTTGGCGCAGGCCTGATTCGGGCATTAAAAGCGCGTCATCCTGATGCCCGTTTTGTTGGCGTCGCGGGTCCGCTAATGCAGGCCGAAGGTTGCGAAGCCTGGTACGAGATGGAAGAGCTGGCGGTGATGGGCATTGTGGAGGTGCTGGGGCGGTTACGGCGTTTATTAAGTATTCGTCGCGATCTTACGCAGCGCTTTACCGCGCTTCAGCCTGACGTCTTTGTCGGTATTGATGCGCCGGATTTCAACATCACGTTGGAAGGCCATCTCAAACGCGCAGGCATTCGCACCATTCATTACGTCAGCCCCTCTGTCTGGGCCTGGCGACAAAAGCGCGTCTTTAAAATCGGCCGCAATACCGATCTGGTATTGGCGTTTCTGCCGTTTGAAAAAGCCTTCTACGACCGTTTCAACGTTCCCTGTCGCTTTATTGGTCATACCATGGCGGATGCCATGCCGTTACAGCCCGACAAGGCCGCCGCTCGCCGCCATCTTGGCATAGACGAGCACGCGCTCTGTCTGGCACTGCTTCCCGGCAGCCGGGGTGCCGAAGTCGAAATGCTGAGTGCGGATTTCCTTAAAACCGCACAGCGTCTGCGTACGCACTATCCGGCGCTGGAAATTGTCGTGCCCCTGGTTAACGCTAAGCGCCGCGAACAGTTTGAAAAAATTAAAGCGGAGGTCGCGCCTGAGCTGCCGATGCACCTGCTGGATGGTCAGGGCAGGGAAGCCATGGTGGCAAGTGATGCTGCGCTACTGGCTTCGGGAACGGCGGCGCTGGAGTGCATGCTGGCAAAATGCCCGATGGTGGTTGGCTACCGCATGAAGCCGTTTACCTTCTGGCTGGCTAAACGACTGGTCAAAACGGATTACGTCTCTTTGCCGAATCTGCTGGCCGGGCGCGAACTGGTCAAAGAGCTGTTGCAGGATGAATGTCAGCCTGAGGCGCTGGCCGCGGCGCTGGATCCGTTGCTCCATGCCAGTCGTGAACGTGAAACGCTGCTGAACACCTTTTATGAACTGCACCAGCAGATCCGCTGGAACGCTGACGAACAAGCCGCAGATGCGGTGCTGGAGCTTGCCAATGGCTGATTTTATCTATCCTGCCGCCGGTTGTATTGCCGGGGTGGACGAAGTCGGGCGCGGGCCATTAGTCGGGGCCGTTGTGACCGCCGCCGTGATCCTCGATCCCGCGAATCCTGTTCCCGGCCTGGCAGACTCCAAAAAACTGTCAGAAAAACGCCGTCTCGCGCTGTTTGATCAAATCAAAGAGAAAGCGCTCGCCTGGAGCCTGGGGCGCGCAGAACCGGACGAGATCGACAATCTTAATATCCTGCACGCCACGATGCTGGCGATGCAGCGCGCGGTCGCTGGCCTGTCCATCACGCCAGACTTTGTGCTGATTGACGGCAATCGCTGTCCGGCGTTGCCGATGCCTTCTCTGGCGGTGGTGAAAGGCGACAGCCTGGTCGCCGAAATCAGTGCCGCCTCCATCATCGCCAAGGTCACGCGCGATCGTGAAATGGCAGAGCTGGATTTGTTGTTTCCGCAGTATGGTTTTGCGCAGCATAAAGGTTATCCTACGGCGTTACACATGGAAAAATTGACGCAGTACGGTGCAACCCCTCATCACCGCCGCAGCTTTGCGCCGGTGCGTAATGCGCTGATTGATGCCGATGTACTGGCGAGCAGCCTGACCACGCTGCGCTAATCCGAACCTGTTTTAACCGGAAACTGATATGGCCGAACCCCGTTTTATACATCTGCGCGTACACAGCGACTATTCCATGGTCGACGGCCTGGCGAAAACCGGCCCGTTGATCAAGAAAGCGGCTGCGCTGGGTATGCCAGCCATCGCGATTACCGACTTCACCAACCTTTGCGGGCTGGTGAAATTTTACGGCGGTGCGCACGGTGCAGGGGTTAAACCGATTATCGGGGCAGATTTTAACGTTGCCAGCGAGTTGATGGGCGATGAACTGACCCAGATTACCGTGCTGGCGGCAAATAATACCGGCTATCAGAATCTGACACTGCTGATTTCCCGTGCTTACCAACGGGGTTACGGTATTGCTGGCCCGATTATCGATCGCGACTGGCTGGCCGAACTGCAGGAAGGGCTGATTCTGCTGTCCGGGGGCCGTCGAGGGGATGTTGGCCGCAGCCTGCTACGAGGTAACAGCGCGCTGGTGTCTGACTGCCTGGCTTTCTATCAACAGCATTTCGCCGATCGCTACTTCCTGGAGCTGGTCCGTACCGGTCGTCCTGATGAGGAGAGCTATCTGCATGCGGCGGTTGAGCTGGCGATTGCAGAAGGGATCCCCGTTGTTGCCACGAATGAAGTCTGCTTCATCAATGAAGAAGATTTCGACGCCCACGAGATCCGTGTTGCCATTCATGATGGTTACACGCTCGACGATCCGAAACGTCCCCGTCATTACAGTCCTCAGCAATACATGCGCAGCGAAGAGGAGATGTGCGAGCTGTTCGCGGACATCCCGGAAGCGCTGGAAAACAGCGTAGAGATTGCTAAGCGTTGTAACGTCACGGTCCGGCTGGGTGAGTACTTTCTGCCCCAGTTCCCGACAGGGGATATGACCACCGAAGACTTTTTGGTGATGAAATCCCGCGAGGGGCTGGAAGAGCGCCTCGCGATGCTGTTTCCGGACGAAGCCGTACGGGCCGAAAAGCGGCCGGAATACGATGAACGTCTGGAAGTGGAACTCAACGTTATTAACCAGATGGGGTTCCCTGGCTACTTCCTGATCGTGATGGAGTTTATCCAGTGGTCGAAAGATAACGGCGTGCCGGTTGGGCCGGGCCGTGGTTCTGGTGCGGGATCCTTAGTCGCCTATGCGCTCAAGATCACTGACCTTGATCCGCTGGAGTTCGACCTGCTGTTCGAACGTTTCCTGAACCCAGAACGTGTTTCCATGCCCGACTTCGACGTCGATTTCTGCATGGAGAAACGTGACCAGGTGATTGAACACGTGGCCGACATGTACGGCCGCGAAGCGGTGTCTCAGATTATTACTTTCGGCACCATGGCGGCTAAGGCGGTCATTCGTGACGTGGGACGCGTTCTGGGCCATCCCTATGGTTTTGTCGATCGTATTTCAAAGCTGGTGCCGCCCGATCCGGGCATGACGCTGGAAAAAGCCTTTGCTGCAGAGCCGCAACTGCCGGAAATTTATGAGGCCGATGAGGAAGTCAAAGCGCTAATTGATATGGCGCGCAAGCTGGAAGGTGTTACGCGAAACGCCGGTAAGCACGCGGGTGGGGTAGTGATTGCGCCCACCAAAATTACCGATTTTGCGCCACTGTACTGTGACGAAAACGGCCAGTATCCGGTGACGCAGTTTGATAAAAATGATGTGGAATATGCCGGCCTGGTGAAGTTTGACTTCCTGGGGCTGCGTACGCTGACCATTATCGACTGGGCACTGAAGATGATTAACCCGCGCCGTGAAAAGCAGGGGTTGCCGCCGATCGATATCGCCACCATTCCGCTTGAAGACAAGAAAAGCTTTGATATGCTGCAGCGCGCGGAAACCACGGCGGTTTTCCAGCTTGAATCGCGCGGCATGAAAGATCTGATCAAGCGTCTGAAACCTGACTGCTTTGAAGACATGATCGCCCTCGTGGCGCTGTTCCGCCCTGGCCCGTTGCAGTCGGGCATGGTGGATAACTTTATCGACCGTAAGCACGGTCGGGAAGCCATCTCCTATCCTGATATCCAGTGGCAGCATGAAAGCCTGAAGCCGGTTCTCGAGCCGACCTACGGCATTATCCTGTATCAGGAACAGGTAATGCAGATCGCCCAGGTCCTGTCTGGCTATACGCTCGGCGGAGCGGATATGCTGCGTCGCGCCATGGGTAAAAAGAAACCCGAAGAGATGGCCAAGCAGCGCTCCGTATTTAAAGACGGCGCTGAAAGCATGGGCATCGACGGCGAACTGTCGATGAAAATCTTCGATCTGGTAGAGAAATTTGCCGGATACGGTTTTAACAAATCGCACTCTGCGGCTTATGCGCTGGTGTCCTATCAAACGCTGTGGCTGAAAGCGCATTATCCGGCCGAATTTATGGCTGCGGTCATGACGGCGGATATGGATAACACTGAAAAAGTGGTTGGCCTGGTGGATGAGTGCTGGCGCATGGGGCTAAAGGTCCTGCCGCCGGATATTAACTCGGGCCTGTATCAGTTCCACGTCAATGATGAGGGCGAGATCGTTTACGGCATCGGCGCCATTAAAGGCGTCGGTGAAGGGCCGATCGAAGCGATCATCGATGCGCGTAACGAGGGCGGTTATTTCCGGGAGCTGTTCGATCTCTGCGCGCGCACCGATACCAAAAAGATCAACCGTCGGGTCATGGAAAAACTGATCATGTCAGGTGCCTTTGATCGTCTCGGCCCGCATCGCGCTGCCTTAATGAGCGCCCTTAACGATGCGCTGAAGGCGGCGGATCAGCATGCGAAAGCCGAAGCGATCGGCCAGGCGGACATGTTTGGCGTACTGGCCGACGAGCCTGAACAGGTAGAACAGTCCTATGCCAGCGTGACGCCCTGGCCGGAACAGGTGCAGTTGGATGGTGAACGCGAAACCCTTGGGTTGTATCTTACCGGCCATCCTATTAATCAGTATTTAAAAGAAATTGAGCGTTACGTTGGCGGGATGCGTTTGAAAGATATGCATCCTACCGATCGTGGTAAGATTACCGTTGCGGCAGGTCTGGTGATTGCTGCGCGTGTAATGGTGACCAAACGCGGCAACCGAATTGGTATTTGTACACTTGACGATCGTTCCGGCCGTCTCGAAGTCATGTTATTTACCGATGCGTTAGATAAATACCAGCAACTGCTGGAGAAAGACCGTATCCTGATCGTCAGCGGACAGGTCAGCTTTGATGACTTCAGTGGTGGGCTTAAAATGACCGCCCGGGAAGTCATGGACATCGACGAAGCGCGCGAAAAATACGCCCGTGGACTTGCTATCTCGCTGACGGACAGGCAAATTGATGACCAGCTATTAAACCGACTCCGTCAGTCCCTGGAACCTCATCGTTCAGGGACAATTCCGGTGCATCTCTACTATCAGAGAGCCGACGCGCGAGCGAAGCTACGCTTTGGTGCAGCGTGGCGAATTTCGCCCAGCGATCGTTTACTCAACGATTTGCGGTCGTTAATTGGATCGGAGCAGGTGGAACTGGAGTTTGACTAAAACAGGAACATTATGAGTCTTAATTACCTGGATTTTGAACAGCCAATTGCAGAACTGGAAGCGAAGATTGATTCGCTAACCTCGATTGGTCGTCAGGACGATAAACACGTCAATCTCGACGAAGAAGTGAAGCGACTGCGCGAGAAAAGCGTTGAGCTGACCCGTAAAATCTTCGCCGATTTGGGCGCATGGCAAATTGCACAACTGGCACGCCATCCGCTACGTCCTTATACCTTTGATTACGTGCGCAATGCCTTTGACGATTTCGATGAGCTGGCGGGTGACCGTGCTTATGCGGATGACAAAGCCATTGTGGGTGGGATTGCGCGCCTTGATGGTCGCCCGGTCATGATCATTGGTCACCAGAAAGGACGTGAAACCAAAGAGAAGATTCGCCGTAATTTTGGCATGCCAGCACCAGAAGGCTATCGCAAAGCGCTGCGCCTGATGGAAATGGCTGAGCGTTTCAAGATGCCAATCCTGACCTTTATCGATACGCCGGGCGCTTATCCTGGGGTTGGTGCGGAAGAGCGTGGTCAGTCTGAGGCTATTGCCCGTAATCTGCGGGAAATGTCCGGTCTGAAGGTGCCTGTGATCTGTACGGTCATCGGTGAAGGCGGTTCCGGTGGTGCGCTGGCTATTGGTGTGGGTGATAAAGTTAACATGCTGCAGTACAGCACTTACTCTGTTATCTCTCCGGAAGGCTGTGCCTCTATTCTGTGGAAAAGCGCCGATAAAGCGCCTCTGGCAGCCGAAGCGATGGGTATTACCGCGCCGCGTCTGAAAGAGCTGAAGCTGATTGACTCGGTTATCCCTGAGCCACTGGGCGGGGCGCATCGTCATCCTGTCGAAATGGCGCAGTCGCTGAAACAGCAACTGCTGGCCGATCTGGCCGATCTGGAAGGGCTCAGCACCGAAGAACTGCTCGATCGCCGTTATCAACGTCTGATGAGCTACGGCTACGCCTGATTGTGCTTCATGACGATAAAGCGGACTTCGGTCCGCTTTTTTTATGCCATTAATCTGACTGCAGTTGAGTGGCATCATTCGCTATGCTTACTTAATGCCTCAACAATCAGGGAGATGTGCATTGAATATTCTGGCGATCATGGGCGCGCATGGCGTGTTTTACAAAGATGAACCCTTGCGCGAACTGGAAGTCGCGCTGAGTCAGCAAGGTTTTCAACTAATTCGGCCGAAAAACAATGACGATCTGCTAAAACTCATTGAACACAATCCCCGTATTAGCGGCGTCATTTTTGACTGGGATGAACACAACAGCCCGGAGCTGTGTGGTGAAATCAATCAGCTTAATGAATACCTGCCGCTGTATGCCTTTATCAATACCCATTCCCAGATGGATATCAGTATCAATGAAATGCGTATGCCGCTGCATTTCTTTGAATATGCGCTGAACGCCGCCGACGATATTGCTCTTCACATTCGCCAGTACACAGATGACTACCTCGACAACATCACGCCGCCGTTGACCAAAGCGTTGTTTACCTATGTGAAAGAGGGGAAATACACCTTCTGTACCCCAGGCCATATGGCCGGTACGGCCTTCCAGAAAAGCCCGGTCGGCTGCTTGTTCTATGACTTTTTTGGTGCCAATACGCTGAAGTCGGATATCTCGATTTCGGTAACGGAACTGGGATCGCTGCTGGACCACACAGGGCCGCATCTGGAAGCCGAGGAGTATATCGCCCGCACTTTTGGTGCGGAACAGAGCTACATGGTGACCAACGGCACCTCGACCTCGAATAAAATCGTCGGAATGTATGCTGCCCCGGCAGGCAGCACGATTCTGGTGGACCGCAACTGCCATAAGTCGCTCACGCATCTGTTGATGATGAGCGATTTGATCCCCATCTGGCTCAAGCCAACACGCAACGCATTGGGTATTTTGGGCGGTATTCCGCAAAAAGAGTTCACCCGTGCCAGCATCGAGCAAAAAGTGGCGGTCACGCCGCGCGCCAGTTGGCCGGTACATGCGGTGATCACCAATTCGACCTACGACGGTTTGCTCTACAACACTCAGTACATCAAGCAAACCCTTGAGGTGCCGTCGATCCACTTTGATTCTGCCTGGGTTCCCTATACCAACTTTCATCCCATCTATGAGGGGAAAAGCGGCATGAGCGGTGAGCGGGTGCCGGGTAAAGTCTTCTATGAAACGCAGTCCACCCATAAACTGCTGGCGGCTTTTTCCCAGGCTTCGCTGATTCATATTAAAGGCGACTATGACGAGCAGACGTTTAATGAAGCCTACATGATGCACACCACCACCTCACCGAACTATGCCATCGTCTCATCCATTGAGACAGCGGCGGCGATGCTGCGCGGAAATCCGGGCAAAAGGCTCATTAACCGGTCAGTGGAACGCGCCCTGCATTTCCGTCGTGAGATACAGCGGTTGCGAGAAGAGTGCGACAGCTGGTTTTTTGATATCTGGCAGCCTGAACACGTTGATGAAGCCCAGTGCTGGCCAATACAGCCGGGGGAAGAGGACTGGCACGGATTCACCCAGGCCGATCGCGACCACATGTATCTTGATCCGATCAAGGTAACGATCCTGACACCCGGCATGAGCGAGCTGGGCGTGATGGCGGAAGAGGGCATTCCGGCGGCGCTGGTGGCGAAGTTCCTGGATGAGCGCGGCATCGTGGTTGAAAAAACCGGCCCTTACAATCTGTTATTCCTGTTTAGTATCGGCATTGATAAAACCAAAGCGATGAGCGTGCTGCGAGGGTTAACGGAGTTTAAGCGCGCCTACGATCTCAATCTCCGGGTCAAAAATATGTTGCCGGATCTCTATGCGGAGGATCCCGATTTTTATCGCAACATGCGTATTCAGACGCTGGCGCAGGGGATCCACCGTCTTATCCAGCAACATGATTTACCGCGGCTCATGTTGAAGGCGTTTGACGTGTTGCCCGAGATGAAAATGACGCCGCATCAGGCTTTTCAGCAACAGGTGAAGGGCAATATTGAAACCGTGAACATCAATGAGCTGGTGGGCCGCATCTCTGCCAACATGATCCTGCCTTATCCTCCGGGCGTTCCTCTGGTGATGCCTGGTGAAATGATCACAGAACAAAGCCGCGCCGTACTCGACTTCCTGTTAATGCTGTGTAGCATTGGACGCCACTATCCTGGCTTTGAGACGGATATTCACGGCGCGATCCTCACCGAAGAGGGGGAATATCGGGTACGTGTGCTGAAACAGGCCGGGTAACAGGACGTCATGTTTAACAGGAAGCAACGATGCTACAGCTAACGCACATCCATCATATCGCGATCATTGCATCAGACTATTCGCGCAGCAAAGCGTTTTACTGCGACATTCTGGGGTTTGAACTGCAAAGCGAACACTATCGTGAAGCGCGTGATTCGTGGAAAGGGGATCTGGCACTGAACGGTCAGTATACGATTGAGCTGTTTTCGTTTCCCACACCGCCCGCACGCGTCAGTCAACCGGAAGCCTGTGGCCTGCGTCATCTGGCCTTCAGCGTGCCGGACGTTGAAGCGGCGATGCGCTATCTGGCAACGCAAGGCGTGATATGTGAAGCGATCCGCATCGATGAGCTAACCGGAAAGCCCTGCACGTTCTTTGCCGATCCGGATGGTTTGCCGCTGGAACTCTATCAGGCGTAAAATGGCGGCTTTGGGCGACTCCACTGGCCGCGGTATGGATTGAGAACATGTCTGATTTTGACGCACTGTTAAAGGAAAATGACGCGCTGGTCGTGGCGTTCAGCGGTGGTCTGGATTCTACCGTTCTGCTTCATCAACTGCGGGCCTGGCAGCAAGCGCGCCCGCGGTCACGGCTGCGTGCGCTGCATGTGCATCATGGCCTCAGCCCGAATGCCGATAGCTGGGCAGCGCACTGCCTGTGCCTGTGCGAACGGTGGCAGATTCCTTGTGAAGTCCTGCGTGTGCAGGTAACGGATCAGGGACAAGGCATTGAAGCGGCAGCGCGGCAGGTGCGCTATCAGGCTCTGGGGCAGGCGCTGTGCGCGGATGAAAAGCTGCTAACCGCGCAGCATCTGGACGATCAGTGTGAAACGCTGCTCCTGGCGCTGAAACGCGGCAGCGGCCCGGCGGGCCTGGCGGCCATGCCGGCGGCGGCGACGTTTGCCGGACATGCCTTACTCAGACCCTTGTTAAACCATTCCCGCCTGAGCCTGGAGCAGTACGCCAAGGCGCATCAACTGGTCTGGGTTGAAGATGAAAGCAATCAGGATCAGCGCTATGACCGAAACTTTCTGCGTCAGCAGCTGTTGCCGACGCTTCTGCGCCGCTGGCCGCATTTTGCCGAGGCGTCGGCGCGCAGTGCCGCCTTGTGTGGCGAGCAGGAGCAACTGCTGGATGAGTTACTGGCTGAGCCGCTTAGCGAGCTTATTCAACCCGACGGTAGCCTGTGCTTCACACCTTTGCTGACCATGAGTGAGGTAAAAGGCAACGCCCTGCTGCGCCGCTGGCTGGCCGCTCAGGGCGAGAAAATGCCGTCGCGCGAAGCATTACGTCGAATCCGTCAGGAGATCATGTTGTGCCGTGAAGATGCGCAGCCGCGCCTGAAGCTGGGCAACCACGAGATCCGTCGCTACCGGCAGCAGCTTTACCACTTGCCGCTCAGCGCCTCTTTAGCTGACTGTGAAATCGCCTGGAATGACGTCGAACAACCTCTGCATTTGCCACAAAACCTGGGCGTACTGACGGCCGAAAAAAGCACGAGTACGCTTCGCTGCCCACAACCGCAGGAGCAGGTATTCGTGCGGTTTCACGCAACAGGCTATGTGCATATCGTGAATCGCCCAGGCGGACGAGATATAAAAAAAATCTGGCAGAGGCTGAATATCCCGCCCTGGCAACGCGCGCGTATTCCATTAATTTATTTTAATCAGACGTTGATTTGCGCGCCCGGGCTGTTTGTTACCCGCGAAGGTGCCAGCGAGGATGCTGCTGGCTGGCAAGTCAACTGGCAGAAAACGTCGGGAGAGCCGGAATAATGCAACGCATAGCAGCCTTGCTGCTGATAACTGTTTTACCGGTCCACGCCGCAGGCGATGTGAACGCGGGTGAGCAACGCGCGGCCGCCTGTATGGCCTGCCACGGGGCACAGGGTAAAGCAACCACGCCTCTCTATCCCAATCTGGCTGGCCAAAATGCGGCCTATCTTAACCAGGCATTACAGGCCTATAAGAAAGGGGAACGAAGCGGGGGACAGGCTGAAGTCATGAAGGCATTTGTGGCAGGCTTAAATGATGAGGATATGGCGAATTTAGCCGCCTATTACAGTTCGTTGAAACCTGAATGAGGTGGGCGGGAGTGCATCCCGCCCGACGGGAAGTGAATTACTCTTCGCTGACAACAACGGTGCCGAGTTCAGGATGGCTGAAGCTGGCAATGTGATCGAGGCGTAACTCGCGCGTTTCACCGGAAAGGTCAATCGCCAGATATTCAACGTTTTTACGTGAAAGAATATCTTTGGCTTTGGCCTTAAGCTGTTCACCGTCTTTTAACTCCAGCGACAGCATCCAGTTTTTTTGGCAGGCGAGTTCCAGATTATCGTAGTCATCGCAATTGATGGGTTTATAAGCTTCATTCATCAACATAGTCGCTCACCAATAAGTTTGCGGCGGCATAGGCCGCCTGTTCCCTGAGAGAAGCGTTTAGCGCAACATTCGCGGCAATATCATCCAGCGCTTTTAAGGCGCAGCCAATGGCATCGGGTACATATCCCAGATCTCCGCTGCCGATTTCGGCATATTTTTGGCGAACTAACTCACAATATTTTTGCACAGGCACCTCCTCAGCAGAGCAGAAACACTCTGGTTGATTAGCGACTATATCACAGGCATTTCCAGAAAATCAGCCAGGCAAAAACAGGAACCGCGCGCAAATCACTGCTAAAGTAGCTGGCTACGCCGTCTAAGACGACTCAGGATAAAGCACGAAAGGTTCAGTGAATGGATAGCCCGATACAAAAAAACGCGTACTGCACGCAGGCAGGTGACAGATGATTATGCTGTCACGCAACGTTGAGCTGCCGGACAGTGAAATTGAACTGACGGCTATTCGGGCGCAGGGTTCTGGCGGTCAGCATGTGAATAAAACCAGCACCGCCATTCATCTACGTTTCGACATTGCCGCCTCGTCCTTGCCACCGTTCTATAAAGAGCGACTGCTAAATGCCAGCCACCACTTAATTACCGGTGACGGAACCGTGATCATCAAGGCGCAGGAGTACCGGAGTCAGGAGATGAACAGGGAGGCGGCACTGCAGCGGCTGGTCAACCTGATCCGCGAACTTACCACGGTAGAGAAAGTCCGGCGCTCAACACGACCTACGCGCGCCTCGAAAGAGCGCAGACTGGAAGGCAAGTCACGGCGCAGCAATACCAAAGCGCTGCGCGGTAAGGTGCAATAAGGGGCATGTACATGGGACGTTATGACAAGTCAGACAGGGGCAGAATGCGGGAACAAGCCTGATAGCCACACGTTATTCAGCAAAAAAAACGCCCCTTAAAGGGGCGTTATAGTGCGGTTACTTGTTAAGCGCGTTAAGCAGAAATTCGACAATTTCATCCTGCTTGATCATCTGCTTCTCACCGGCACGACGGGCTTTATACTCAATCTCCTGATTATCAAGATTGCGATCGCCAATCACGATGGTGTGCGGTACGCCAATCAGCTCCATATCCGCAAACATCACGCCCGGACGCTCTTTACGATCGTCCAGAATCACCTCTACACCTTTGGCGCGCAGCGTGTTGTACAGCTCTTCCGCTAACTCTTTCACGCGGAACGATTTCTGCATATTCATCGGCAGAATCGCCACTTCGAACGGCGCCAGCGCAGCAGGCCAGATGATGCCGCGGTCGTCATGGTTCTGCTCGATGGCCGCCGCAACCACGCGGGTGATGCCGATGCCGTAGCAGCCCATGGTCATGATCTGGTTACGACCGTCTTCGCCCTGTACAGAGGCTTTCATCGCTTCAGAGTATTTGGTGCCCAGCTGGAAAATGTGGCCGACTTCGATACCACGTTTAATCTGCAACGTACCTTTGCCATCCGGGCTCAGGTCACCTTCCACGACGTTACGCAGATCGGCTACCTGCGCCATTGGCAGATCGCGTTCCCAGTTGATGCCGAAATAGTGTTTACCCTCAATGTTGGCACCAGCACTAAAATCGCTCATCTTCGCCACGGTACGGTCTGCGATAACTGGCATATTCAGCCCCACTGGGCCGAGCGAGCCAGGACCCGCACCAACCGCTGAGCGGATCTCTTCTTCGGTGGCAAAGGTCAGCGGAGAAGCAACCAGAGGCGATTTCTCTGCCTTGATTTCGTTCAGTTCGTGATCGCCGCGAACCAGCAACGCCACCAACGCGTGACCGCTTTCTTCTGCGCCCTTCACCATCAGGGTTTTCACGGTTTTCTCAATCGGCTGCTGGAACTGGCTCACCAGTTCTGCGATGGTTTTGGTATTCGGCGTATCCACCTCACGCATCTCTTCTGCAGGGGCAGGACGATCGCCCGCGGGCGCGACGGCTTCAGCAAATTCAATGTTGGCGGCGAAGTCAGACGCCGTTGAGAAAATCACGTCATCCTCACCGCTCTGCGCCAGCACCTGGAATTCGTGGGATGCGCTACCACCAATTGAGCCGGTATCGGCCTGCACTGCACGGAAATCCAGCCCCATACGATTGAAAATCTGGCTGTAGGCGCGATACATCGCGTCATAGGTTTCCTGCAGCGATTCCTGAGTAGTATGGAAGGAGTAAGCATCCTTCATGATGAATTCACGCGAGCGCATCACGCCAAAGCGCGGGCGCACTTCATCACGGAATTTAGTCTGGATTTGATACAGATTCAGCGGCAGCTGTTTGTAGGAGCTCAGCTCATTACGAATCAGATCGGTGATCACTTCTTCGTGCGTCGGACCGAGCACAAACGGGCGCTCATGGCGATCGGCAACACGCAATAGCTCTGGACCGTACTGTTCCCAGCGACCGCTCTCCTGCCACAGATCGGCGGGTTGCACCACAGGCATTGAAATCTCAATGGCACCGGCATTGTTCATTTCTTCACGGACGATGTTTTCGACCTTTTTTAATACGCGCAGTCCGGTTGGCAGCCAGGTATATAAGCCTGAAGCCAGTTTACGGATCATCCCGGCACGCAGCATCAGCTGGTGGCTGATCACTTCCGCGTCAGAAGGTGTCTCTTTCTGAGTAGAGAGCAGATATTGAGTAGTACGCATTGATTACGATTCCAGTTGATCGGAAATTCACAGACAAAATTTGCTGGCGGCTAGTGTACCAGTGAGATCACTGGCTAAAAAGCGGGTTTTAACGCGGATCGATAGCCACGACTTCCGTCCCTGCGTCATCAATGCGCCAGCGCACGTTAAACTCCATTAGCCAGGCGGCATATTCCCTGTCCTGGATTTCACCTTTACGGTAAGCGGGCCGCGGATCCTGAGCGAGAACGTCGCTGATAAAGCGTGCCAGATGCGGATAGCGGGCGTGCTGTTGCAACTGCTGTTGGGCAAGCGCTGAAAACCGGACCGGCATAGTGCTTTCCGGCGCGGCCTGCGCGAAACCGGCGCGCGCTTCGGGCAGCGCCTCGGCAAAAGGCAGGTAAGGTTTAATATCGACAACCGGCGTACCGTCCACTAAATCCAGGCTGCCCAGTTGCAGAATGACCTGCTGCTTCTCGCAGCGAATGCCTTTGAGCTCAACCAGCGACATGCCGACGGGATTGGGGCGAAAAGTGGAGCGGGTGGCAAAAACGCCCATGCGCGCGTTACCGCCCAGCCGTGGAGGCCGTACGGTAGGGCGCCAGCCGCCTTCCATGGTCTGATGAAAAACAAACAGAATCCAGAGGTGGCTGAAGTCTTCCAGGCCGCGCACGGCATCCGCCTGGTTATAAGGCGGCAAAAGATGCAGTTCGCCGCCGCCGTCCTGTACCAGCCCAGGCTGACGCGGCACGGCGAACTTCTCTTTCCAGGGTGAACGGATCACGCCGATTTGCGCAAAGGCGAATTCACTCATTGACTGGTGACTTTCAACGCCGATCCCTGACAAACAGCCTGACGGTAACAGCCCGGTGTGCTGCTGACGATTTCACATTTATGCAGCAGCACAGCATTGGCTTTCATCTGTGACGCTTTAATCTGCATACGTTTACGTGCGGTAGCGATATTTGGGGGGGAGCTCTGATTGCTCACCTGGCAATCTTCAGCGGACACTTCGCCTAAATCGCGGAAGGGTTTGCTCACCAGATCGGCCGCATCGGTGTAAACCTTAACAGGCGCGGGACGATACGTTGGCTTACGTGTCGGTTCGCTGGATTGCTGCGGATGAGAAGGTGCGCTGCTTATTGGGTGGTACTCTCGAACACACCCTGTCAGCATCAATGCTAACAAGCAGAGCGGTAAAAAACGCATGGCAACATCCTCAAGTTTCAAAAAGTGGCGTTATTGAAACAAGGACACGGATAAATAACAAGTCAGCAAAGCGCAATATCAGAAAGGGCGGCTATAAGCCGCCCTGAGGAGAGATGTAAGGCTAAATTACCAGCCTTTAACCGCACCACCGTTAAAGACTTTATTCGCCGCATCCGCGACCTCGTCAGACTGATAAGCCTGCACGAATTTTTTCACGTTTTCTGCGTCTTTATTGTCCTCACGCGCAACAATCAGGTTCACGTACGGTGAGTCTTTATCTTCAACAAAGATGCCATCTTTCGCCGGTGTCAGGCCGATCTGGCTGGCGTAAGTCGTGTTGATGACCGCCAGTGCGATTTGCTGATCGTCCAGCGAACGTGGCAGCTGTGGCGCTTCCAGCTCAACAATCTTCAGGTGTTTTGGATTCTCAACGATATCCAGTGAGGTTGGCAGCAGGCCCACACCGTCTTTCAGCTTAATCAGGCCCACTTTCTGCAGCAGCAGCAGCGAACGACCAAGGTTAGTTGGGTCATTAGGAATGGCAACCTGCGCGCCGTCCTGCAGTTGGTCGAGTGATTTGATCTTTTTCGAGTAGCCCGCAATCGGATAAACGAAAGAATTACCAACGGATACCAGCTTGTAACCACGATCTTTGATTTGTTGATCCAGATACGGTTTATGCTGGAAGGCATTCACATCAATATCACCTTTGCTCAGTGCTTCGTTAGGCAGCACGTAGTCGTTAAAGGTGACCAGCTCAACATCCAGGCCATACTTATCTTTAGCGACTTTAGCCGCCGCTTCCGCAACCTGCTGTTCTGCGCCGACAATCACGCCCACTTTAATGTGGTTTGGATCTTTGGCTTTTTGATCGCATCCTGCCAGCGCAATCGCGCCAATTAATGCACCCACAGCGGCAATTTTTTTAAATTTGAAAGACATATCCTTTCCTTAATAGTGATATTGCTTGCTTATTTATGGGACACAGCACGCACGATGCGGTCGCCACAGAATTGTATGAGATACACCAAAACGACTAATAACACTAATACCGTATTCATCACTGTCGCGTTATATCCGATATAACCGTATTGGTAGCCAATCTGTCCCAGACCGCCCGCGCCCACGGCTCCGCCCATTGCAGAGTAGCCGACCAGCGTAATCAACGTGATGGTGGCCGCATTGACAAGGCCGGGCAGGGCTTCGGGCAGCAGCACTTTTCGCACGATTTGCATCGGTGTGGCACCCATGGCACGTGACGCTTCGATCAGTCCGGTTGGCAGTTCCAGCAGGGCGTTCTCAACCATACGGGCAATAAAGGGCGCCGCACCCACGGTCAGTGGCACAATGGCGGCCTGCAAGCCAATAGAGGTGCCAACAATGATGCGGGTAAACGGAATCATCCAGACCAGCAGGATAATAAAGGGAATAGAGCGGAAGATGTTGACCAGCGCCGACAGCACCCGATACAAACCTTTGTTTTCCAGAATCTGACCCGGACGGGTCACATAGAGCAGGACGCCTACCGGTAATCCCAGTACGAAACCGAAAAAGCCAGAGACAAAGGTCATCATCAACGTTTCCCACACGCCGCGCCCCAGCAACGCAATCATCGCTTCAGACATAACCTAGTACCTCTACTTTTACGTGATGTTCCTGCAGCCACTGAATCGCGGCCTGTGTATCGCTTTCGCTGCCGTGAATTTCCGCCAGCATGATGCCGAACTTCACACCGCCGGCATAATCCATCTGCGCACTAATAATGTTGTTGTTGATATTGAAACGACGCGCGGCTTCAGACAGTAAAGGTGCATCGACAGACTGCCCGGTGAATTCCATACGCAGTAAGGGCATGCTCTCTGGGCCTGCTTCAGGTGACAGGCGCTGTTGATAATCGTCCGGAATATCCAGGTGCAGCGTTGACTGGATAAACTGTTGTGCCAGCGGCGTTTTAGGATGCGAGAAGACTTCGCTCACGCTGTCCTTTTCAATTAACTCGCCCTGGCTTATCACTGCGACCTGATCGCAGATGCGTTTTACGACATCCATCTCATGCGTAATCAGCAGAATGGTCAGGCCAAGACGACGGTTAATATCTTTGAGCAATTCAAGAATCGAACGGGTTGTTGCCGGATCGAGCGCGCTGGTGGCTTCATCACACAGAAGGACTTTGGGATTGCTTGCCAGCGCACGCGCGATAGCGACGCGCTGTTTCTGACCACCGGAAAGATTGGCTGGCCAGGCGTCGTGTTTATCAGCCAGGCCGACCAGATCCAGCAGCTCGGTCACACGCTTTTTAATTTCCTCACGAGAGAGCTGACCCAGCTCTAACGGCAGCGCAACGTTGCCCGCAACCGTGCGTGAGTTCATCAGGTTAAAGTGCTGGAAAATCATGCCGATCTGACGGCGGGCTTGAGTCAGTTGCCGTTCGCCCAGCGCCGTTAAGTCTGCACCGTCAACCAGCACGCGGCCGGAAGTCGGGCGTTCAAGCAGATTCACGCAACGAATGAGCGTGCTTTTACCGGCACCGGATGCACCGATGACGCCATAGATTTGCCCGGCAGGTACGTGCAGGCTGACATTCGATAATGCCTGTATCGATCGCGAACCTTGCTGGAACACTTTGGTAATATTTTCTAATTTAATCATTACGTTATTTATTATCGTCTTGCATTGTCCGTGGTCTGGTGTGCTCTCATCACTGAAAGCATGCATAAGCTGGATGGATGGTAAGGCATCCAGACGTCTAAATCAATGGAAGTGATTCAATCAGACATTCTCCCTTTAATCGCAATCGTGCGATACTGATCGGCAATTTTTATAGCAGGAGTTTTTACGTGACGAATAAAGTCCCGGCCATTTTTCTCGATCGCGATGGCACCCTCAATGTTGATCACGGCTACGTCCACGAAATCGATAATTTCCAGTTTATTGATGGCGTCATTGAAGCATTGCAACAATTAAAGAAGATGGGCTTTGCGTTGGTTGTCGTGACTAACCAGTCTGGTATTGCTCGCGGTATGTTTAGCGAAGATCAGTTTATGCGGCTTACCGAGTGGATGGACTGGTCGCTGGCCGATCGGGATATCGACCTTGATGGGATCTATTTCTGCCCGCACCTTCCCGACGCGACGGTTGAAGAATATCGCCAGCAGTGTGACTGCCGTAAGCCTCAGCCCGGAATGTTACTGTCCGCGCAACAAGAGTTGCACATCGATATGGCGGCCTCTTATATGGTGGGTGACAAACTGGAAGATATGCAGGCCGCCGAGGCAGCCGGCGTAGGTAAGAAAGTCCTCGTTCTCAGCGGTAAGCCGGTCACGGCTGAAGGTGAAGCGCTGGCTGACTGGGTAATAAAGAGTCTTGCCGAGTTACCTGCCCGTATTAAAAGCGCGTAAAACAGCCCCTTTGTGCAAATTTCAGACGAACAGCAAAAAAGTTCAAATTTGCACTTGCGCTCTGTGAAAGCTTCCCTATAATGCGCCTCCACTGACACGGCACAACGGCTTACGTAACGCGGTGTTCAGCAGGAGGCTCCCAGGAGTTTCCGCCGGAGAAAAACTTCTGAAAAAGAGGTTGACTCTGAAGGAGGAAA